>Ga0189276_10037_pt1 | contig 243602 bp, 292 predicted proteins | sample N26A31minimetaG_FD_130321 | JGI IMG/M metagenome (GOLD analysis project Ga0189276, IMG submission 130321) | Marine microbial communities from the Costa Rica Dome - N26 A3-1 mini metaG | ecosystem: Environmental > Aquatic > Marine > Oceanic > Photic zone | place: Costa Rica: the Eastern Pacific... | reverse complement strand
GTCGATCCCGATTTCACCGAACTCATTCACCAGCACCGCGGTCTTCACCCCCTGCTGATTGCTCAGGATGTGATTCAGCAGCGTGGTTTTCCCCGCTCCGAGGAAGCCGCTGAGAATGGTGACCGGGACGCCGGGACTGGCTGGTGCGGTGGTCATGCGCAAGGAACCACTCGACTCATGCTGGCAGCAGAGCGTCAATGGCGCTGGCCAGCTCCACATCCAGGCTGCTGAGGCTGCCGAGATCATGGGTGGTCAGGTCGATTGAAACGCGGTTGTAGACGTTGCTCCAGTTCGGATGGTGATTTTTGGATTCGGCCAGCAAGGCCACCTGTGCCATGAATCCAAAGGCCTCCACGAAGCTTTTGAACTGCAGTTCGCGGTGCAGCCTGTCTCCATTCACAACCCAGTTGGGCAGGGTTGTGCTGAGTGCCGACTTCTGGGCGGCGTCAAGAGGTTCAACTGGCATGGCAGCCCTGAATCACTCCTCCATCGTGGCCGGAGCCTGTCGTCAGTCACTCAGGTCATGCAATCGATCAATCATCAGATCGGTGTCGGTATCGATGCCGTCGTCGGTTTCCCAGGCGTTGGGGTTGTGGCGGGCCTGAATGGCTTGATTGATCCGTTCGCCATTGCGCAGGCTCAACAGGGTTTGCGGCGTGGCTGAAGTGTTCTGCGTGGTGCTTTCAGGGGTGGGGCGGCTCGATGGTTCACCGAACAGGTGACAGGCGATCGTTCTGGTGTGAGCAGAACTGCGGTGCTCCCAGAGGTAAACGGCTTGCCAGGTGCCCAGCAGCAGTTGGCCCCTGCTGACGCTGAGGCTCAGGGTCTGGCTGGTGAGCGCCGTTCGGATGTGGGCCGGCATGTCATCAGCTCCTTCGTCGTCATGGAGATAACGGCGGTGTTCTGGGACGGCATCGGCCATCCATGCATCCAGGTCCTGCAGCACCCGTGGATCGGCGTTCTCGTTGATGGTGAGGCTGGCGCTGGTGTGCAGGCAGGTGAGATGCAGAACGCCCTGGTCCAGACCCGTGCTGCGGATCCAGGTGTTCATCCGCCCGTCCAGTCGGGTGAATCCTCTTCCCGGGGTTGCCACTGTCATCTGATCCAGGATCTGCTGCACGCCCACCGCTCTCCAGCGTTCTTTCCTTACTTTGCGTGCTGCAGCACCGTCTGAGTCCATGGCCAGCCCATCTGCCCCCGATTTGACCCTGCTGTTTGACGGAGGTTGTCCGTTGTGTGTGCGCGAAGTTCGCTTTCTGCAGCAGCGTGACCGTCAGGCCCGGCTGGCTTTTGTCGACATTGACGCCTCTGATTACGACGCAGCGGCCCATGCCGGCATCAGTTACCGGGTGGCCATGGGCCGCATTCATGCCATCACAGGCTCCGGGGAGGTGCTGCGGGATGTGGCCGTCTTCCGTGAGGCGTATCGCCTGATTGGTCTGGGGTGGCTTTACGCACCGACCCGCTGGCCTTTGATCGGCAGCGTGGTCGATTGGGTCTATGGGATTTGGGCCGCCCGGCGGCTTCAGATCACCGGGCGCGCCGACCTTGAGACCCTGTGCCAAGGCCGCTGTGAGCTGAACTGACCCGTTCCTATCGAACGGTCTGCGGTTGTCGGTAGATCAGCTTGAGCGGCCAGAGAGTCATGGGCAGGGCGATCCCCAGGGCCAGCTGCAGCATCAATCGGCGCATGGGTCCAGAACGTCTGAACCGCTTCACCATGGCCTGCATCGCTGCTTCGATGCCACTCCAGGTGTCGTTAGGGTGATGGAAAAGGGGGCGAGATGGCTTCTGCCGCAACGGCTTGGGGGCAGCTGGGCGCCCATCTGAGAGAGACGCAGCTTCTTGGCTCGATTCAGAGCACCCTGTATTGGGACCAGAACACCCGCATGCCTTCTGCCGGGGCGTCCTGGCGAGGTGAGCAGCTCACGCTGCTGGCGACCCAGCTTCATGCTCGTCAAAGCTCTGCGGCCTATGCGGAACTGCTGGCCGCAGCGCGTCAGCATTGGAATTCCGCTGAGCGATGCCCTGAGCAGGGCCGCAATCTGGATCTGCTGGAACAGGACCTGCAGCGGCAGCAGTCCCTCGATCCAGCGCTCGTCGCCGCCTTGGCCAAGGCCAAGGCCGAGGGTTACAACCGGTGGCAGCAGGCTCGATCGGCCTCTGATTTCAGCCTCTTCGCACCGGCGCTTCAGACCCTGATTGATTTGCGTCAGGAGCAGGCCAAACAGCTGGATGAGCCGCGCTCCTGTTGGGAGACCCTGGCGCAACCCTTCGAACCGGATCTGCGTCTGGAGCGTCTCGAGGCCTTGTTTGCTCCGTTACGACAACGGTTGCCGCAATTGGTTGCTCAGGCATCCACCCGGCCACGCCCACGATCAGCGGACTGGGATCTCGAGGAGTCCAGCCAGCAAGATCTCTGTGATGAGCTGCTCGGTGCATGGGGCCGCAATCCCGCCATCACCTGCATGGCACGTTCGCCTCACCCCTTCTCGATCACGTTGGGACCGGCCGATTACCGCATCACCACGCGTGTGGTGCCTGGCCAGCCCTTGTCGTGCTTCCTGGCTACGGCCCACGAATGGGGGCATTCCCTTTACGAACAGGGGTTGCCTGACCAGAGCCACCAATGGTTCGCCTGGCCTCTGGGGCAGGCCACCTCGATGGCGGTGCATGAAAGTCAGTCGCTGTTCTGGGAGAACCGTGTTGCCCGGAGCCGTCCGTTCGCAGAGCAGTGGTGGAAGCGTTTTGCGCAGGTGGGGGCTCCCTTCAGCGGAACCCAGGACATGTGGCAGGCGATGAATCCGATGGCACCTGGTTTGAACCGGGTGGAGGCTGATGAACTCAGCTATGGCTTGCACATCCTGATCCGCACGGATCTCGAGATTGCTCTGCTGGAGCAGGGTTTGGCGGTGAACGATCTCCCAGATGAATGGAACCGGCGCTATCAGGAACTCCTGGGGGTGCGGCCGATGAACGATGCCGAGGGATGCCTTCAAGATGTGCACTGGAGTGAAGGCCTGTTTGGCTATTTCCCCTCGTATCTATTGGGGCACTTGATCAGTGCACAGTTGAGCGAAGCGATGGCGGAGGCCATCGGGTCTCCGGAGGAGCATCTGGAGCGCGGCGATGTCACGCCCTTGCTGGCTTGGCTGCGTGAGCACGTTCACCCGCTCGGACGCAGTGTGAATGCCGATCAACTGGTGGAAAGGGTCACCGGTCGGCCGCTCAGCACCGATGCCTTCCTCGACTATTTGGAGAACAAGCTTGATCGGCTGCAACCTGCCCCCTAGCCGCGTGCAACTCGACGGGCTGAGGCGGCCCGTAGGATGCGCCGCGCTGTCCATCGCCTTTTATGGCCAACCTCGATCAGGCACCCAGCCGCAGCATGCCCAACCTGCTGCACGTGCTGCCGGCCTTCGCTGATGAAGCCGAACTTCGTCTCAACACGATCGTGGAGCTCAACTCCAACACGATCAACAAGTACGAGCTGATCACCGAAACCGGCCATCTCAAGCTGGACCGCGTTGGTTACTCCTCGCTGGCTTACCCCTTCGCCTACGGATGCATTCCCCGCACCTGGGATGAAGATGGCGATCCCCTCGACATCGAAATCGTTGGTGTCACCGAGCCCCTGATTCCCGGTTCGATTGTGGAAGCCCGCATCATCGGCGTGATGACCTTCGACGACGGTGGTGAAGTCGACGACAAGGTGATCGCTGTGCTTGCCGACGACAAGCGCATGGATCACATCAAGAGCTGGGAAGATCTCGGTGAGCACTGGAAGAAAGAGACCACCTACTACTGGGAGCACTACAAGGATCTGAAGAAGCCTGGCACCTGCTCGGTGAACGGTTTCTTCGGCACTGAAAAGGCCGTTGAGATCATCAAGAGCTGCGAGGCTCGCTACATGGCTGAGATTGATCCCAAGTTGGTCGACTGAACGCGTTTGCGATCGACTGCTGATCAGGCGGGGGATACTCCCCCGCCTTTTTCATGGCTCAGCGTCCAGCTCAGCAGCATCGAAGATCCTTCGATTGGGATGGACACCTCTTGTGAGACAACAGAGCTGAAGGAGGACGAAGTCGGCACTTTGGTCTCGACCATGAGACCAAAGAGATTCTGAAGTGTTCAGCTCCAAGTCTGCTGCTGCTGTTTTTTCTCGCAGCAATGAATGCGTTGAGATCAGTGGGTCTTGTGCGTCTTATGAGGCGATCATTGATGCCGGCGCTGTTGGCTGGCCTGCTGGCGGGGGCTGTTGCTCCATGCCTTGCTGCTGAACCTGTTGAGCTGGCCTTGCGGCAACCCGCTCATGAGTCGCGCATCGTGCTTGACCTCAGCAAGCGACAGATCACCCTCATGCGGGGCGAGCAGCAGCTTGGGGCCTGGCCTGTGGCGATCGGAGATCCCAAAACCCCCACCCCAAAAGGGGAATTCGCCATCCTCAACAAGAAGGTCAATCCGATCTATGTGACCCATAAGTCGGGTCAGCGGCGGGAGCTGCGCGGACCCAGCAGCCCGATTGGTGATCGCTACATGGCTTTTCACCGCAATGGCCGCGGCGAGTTTGGGATCCATGGAACGGCGTGGCCGCACTGGGTTCAGATTCGTGCGGCCGTCAGCCTGGGCTGCGTGCGAATGCTCAACAGCCACATCCGGCAGCTGTTTGATGCTGTGGATGTGGGAACGCGCCTGGAAATTCGCAGTTGATCAGGCTTCCGGGCGGACGGTGTCGAAGATCTCTTTAAGGATCTCGCCAGCACCCTGACCTTTGAGGGTGTTGGCCAGAGCGATGCCGATGGCTTCGGCGTCGCTTGCTGCGCCACTGGCCTGGTCACGGATCAGGCGTTTGCCATCAAGGCTTGCCACCATCCCGGTGAGGATCAGTTGATCGCCTTCGAAGCGGGTGTTTACGCCGATGGGGACCTGGCAGCCACCTTCCAGTTCCCGCAGGAAAGCGCGTTCGGCCAGGCAGCGCTGGGAGGTGGGGGTGTGCTCCAGCACTTTGATCGCCTCAAGCACTTCGGGCTTGCCCTCCACGCATTCAATCCCCAGGGCGCCCTGGCCAACGGCGTGCAGAGAGATGTCGCCGGGGATCAGCTGGTGGATCCGATCGCCGAAGCCAAGCCGGCCCAGGCCTGCCGCAGCCAGGATCAGACAGTCGTAATCGCCGCTGTCCAATTTCTCCAGCCGGGTGATCACGTTCCCGCGAACGTCCTTGAAGATCAGGTGGGGGTAGTGGTGACGCAGTTGAGCCAGGCGGCGCAGGGAACTCGTGCCCACCACAGAGCCTTCGGGAAGGGTGTCGAGTTTGTACGCCTGGTTCTTGGTGTTCACCACCAGGGCATCGGCCGGGTCTTCCCGTTCGGTGATGCAGCCGAGCATCAGCCCCTCAGGAAGGTTGGTGGGCAGGTCTTTCAGCGAGTGGACGGCGATGTCCGCACGGTCCACCAGCATCTGGGCTTCCAGTTCCTTGGTGAACAGGCCTTTGTCGCCGATTTTGGCCAGGGCGACGTCCAGGATCTTGTCGCCCTGGGTGGCCATGGCTTCCACCGTGATCTTCAGGCCGGGATGGGCCTTCTCCAGTTCCGCTTTCACCCAGTTGGTTTGCACCATGGCCAGCTGGCTGCGTCGTGAGGCGATGCGCAGTTCGGTGAGGGCCATGGAAAGGGCGAATCAGCCGCCCAGCCTACGCTTTTGGCCTTGGATTCTTTGGTTCGCCTTCACGAGGTTGTGAAGCTTCGAAAGGGAAGATCTCTTTATGAAGAACGCTTAACATTTGCGAGCAACGCAGCACAGTCATGCCCGGACCCGTCGTCAATGGCGTTCGTCAGGTCGGAGCAATTGGCTCTGTTGCCCCCGACTCGCAAGAGCAGGAGCCCATGCTCCCCTTGGTGGCTGAAGGCTCCATACGTCTGATCCTGTTGTGCAGTGGCGATGTGCTGATGGCGCGGCTGCGCCACACCACCGATCGCGATGGAGATCATGCCTATCAGCTGCTGCGGCCCCGTCTGGTGCGTTCAGCTGCAGATGCCTCACACGATGCTCAGCCCAGTTGGGCGCTTCAGCCTTACCTGGAGGGGCTGACGTCGCAGCACAATCTGGTGCTGTTCAAGGGGGCGGTTGCTTCCGTGCTTGAACCGGATGCTCGCCTGCTCCAGGCCTATGCGCTGGAAACACGCCAGGAGTGCCCCCTCGAAGAAACTCCGGTGGAGCGCCTGAAGCGTGCCTTTCAGGAATTCACGGAAACCTTCGAAAGCAGTCAGTGAATCTGTTGCGCTGAATTTTTGCTTTCCAAAGGAAAACCCCAGCCTCAGGCTGGGGTTTGATCTCTTCCGTGTGAGGAGGGCGTCTCAATTCCCTCAAGCTCTTTATAGGAGCCCTCCACTCCATTCAGCTAGGGGGAATGTACTTATGTATTACTCCCGTGACCGTTTGGTCACGGGCCCAGTGCTGGCTTACTTGATGTATTCCTTGAGCACCCCATTGCGGTTGGGGTGGCGCAATTTGCGCAGGGCCTTGGCTTCGATCTGACGGATCCGTTCACGGGTCACATCAAAAATCTGACCAATTTCCTCGAGGGTCTTCATCCGCCCGTCGTCCAGGCCATAGCGCAGGCGCAGCACATCGCGCTCGCGGGGGCTGAGGGTGGCCAACACACCTTCCAGGTCTTCACGAAGCAGGTTCTTGGCAACGTCCTGCTCGGGATTTTCGATGTCGGCTTCGATGAAATCCCCCAGGCGGGAATCCTCTTCCTTGCCGATGGGGGTCTCCAGGGAGATCGGCAGCTGGGCGCTCTTGGCGATGAAGCGCAGTTTTTCGATGGTCATTTCCATCGATTCCGCGATTTCCTCTTCCGTTGGCTTGCGGCCGAATTCCTGGGAGAGAACCTTGGTGGTCTTCTTGATCCTGGAGATCGTTTCGTAGAGGTGCACCGGCAGGCGGATGGTGCGGCTCTGGTCGGCGATGGCGCGTGTGATGGCCTGGCGAATCCACCAGGTGGCGTAGGTGGAGAACTTGTAGCCCTTTTCGTGGTCGAACTTCTCGGCTGCACGAATCAGGCCAAGGCTTCCTTCCTGAATCAGGTCTTGGAAGCTCAGGCCCCGATTCATGTACTTCTTGGCAATCGAGACCACCAGGCGCAAGTTGGATTGCACCATCTTTTCCTTGGCCCGTCGGCCCAGCATCAAGCGCCGGCGGAAGCGGATGAGCGGCATTTCCACCAAGGCCGCCCACTCTTTGTTGTCAGGTTCCCGGCCGTTGTCGCTTTCAAATTGAGCGGCCAGTTCCTCGAGATAGAGAAGATCGGCAATTTTGCGGGCCAGTTCGATCTCTTCGTCGGGACGCAGCAGGCGGATCCGACCAATTTCCTGGAGATAAACCCGGATGGAGTCTTCGGTGTAGACGCCTTTGGGGCCGATCTTGATGCTGGCCAGGGCTTTGGCCTTGGCTTCCTTCTCAGCAGCTGCGGTTTTGGCTTTCTCCTCGGCGGTTGGCTTCGCTGCCGCTGCCTTGGCTGTTGAAGATTTAGTCGTGGTCTTCTTGGCGGTGGCTGCCTTCTTGGTTGTGGTGGCCTTTTTCGTTGTGGTTTTGGCCTTGGTGGTTTTCGCTGCAGCCTTTTTGGTGGTTCCCGAGGCCTTGGCTTGATCTGCTGCGGCGAGCAGTTCGTCGGCTGCGGCGCTCAGGTCCTTGGCGCTCGCCTTGCTGGTTCGTCGGCGTGCAGGGGTTTTCTTGACCTCTTTGTCGGAACTCTTGGCGACTTCCTTCACCTTGCCGTCAGCATTGGCCAGAAGAACGATGTCCGGCTTGGCAGCTTTGGTGGCAGCAGGGGTCATGGTGTTAGTCGAAGTCGGATAGAGGGGAGATGCAACAGCGGCAACAAAGCACCAACGGCAATGGCCGGAACCTGGAACTTCCGTTCAAACGAAAGAGAACGACACAGCTGACGCTGAGACGGAGTTCATGGGCTGATGGTGGTGTCCGCGAGTCGACGAAACGCCTGGACTGATTGTGTCTGTGCTGTCCGGGGTGGTCTCAGACCGGTCAAAGTGGCAAGGAACAAGACCTTGACTTCAGACTCTGTGTCTTCCCTCTGGATCGAGCGCAGGGTTGGCAGAAACTGTCCAACCTGTCCACGTTAATGAAGTCTTCCGAAGTTTGCAAGGTCCTGTCGCATTCGCGGCGATGCGTTGAGGTCTGGCTGGAGGCTGGGCGGGAAGGACGCTCCTTCAGTTACGCCGCAGATCCCAGTATGGGATTGATGCCGGGAGATCTGGTGCGGGTGCGCCTCCGGGGTCGAGCCATGCATGGATTGGTGGTGGCGGAGCGGGAGTGGGCTGAGCAGGATCCTCAGGAGCTGCAACCGGTGGAATCGCTCCTGCAGCGAGCTGCTGTCGATTCGGATTGGTACAGCTGGCTGGAGCGGGTGGCGGACCGTTGCCATCTCAGTGTCTTCCGCACCTTGAAGGCGGCTTTGCCGTCGGGCTGGATTGGTCAGGCCGGCCAGCGTTGCCTGGCGGGCGGGCGTCAAATGTGGTGGATTCAGGCCCGGGTCCCCCCTGATGCAGCGAACCCACCCACCCCTCGCCAGCGGGAGCTTCTGGCTTGGTTGGAGGGCCAGGGCGATGGTGCTTGGCAACGGGACCTGGTGGCCAGTGGGTTTGGGGCGCAATTGCTGCCGCCGCTGATCCAGCAGGGCTACCTGGTGCGTGAGCAGCGTCGTTGTGAGGACAAGGGCTCCTCAGCTGGTTCTGGCCCCCAGGAGCTTCCCCAGGCCTTGACGGCTGAGCAGCAGGACGTGGTGAAGGCCTACCAACAGCTGTCTCCGGGGAGAGGGCTGCTGCTCTGGGGAATCACCGGCTCCGGCAAGACCGAGGTGTACCTCCAGCTGGCTGCCCAGGAGCTGGAGCGGGGCCGGCACGTGCTGCTGCTCACCCCCGAGATCGGATTGATTCCCCAACTCGTTGACCGTTGCCGCAAACGCTTCGGCTCGCGCGTTGTGGAGTACCACAGCGGTTGTGGTGACGCCGAACGGGTTCGAACCTGGCGCCGCTGTCTTGCTGCCGAACAGCCGTTGGTGGTGGTGGGAACCCGCTCCGCGGTGTTCGTGCCGTTGAAGCCGCTGGGGCTGGTCGTTCTGGATGAGGAGCACGACAGCTCTTACAAGCAAGACGCACCCATGCCTTGCTATCACGCCCGGGACCTGGCTTTGGACCGGGTTGTGATGCAACAGGCACGGCTTGTGCTGGGCAGCGCCACGCCGTCGCTCGAGAGCTGGATTCAATCGGGCTCGGATGGTGCCTTGACCTTGGTGCGCCTGACCCAGCGGATTTCCCGGCAGTCCCTACCGCCTGTGCATGTGATCGACATGCGCCATGAGTTGGCCGAAGGACACAAGCGTCTGGTCAGTCGCGCCTTGATGGATCGTCTTGCGGCGCTGCCGGAGCAGGGCGAACAGGCCGTGGTTTTGGTGCCTCGTCGGGGATACAGCCCCTTTTTGAGCTGTCGCAGTTGCGGCGAGGTGGTGATGTGCCCCCACTGCGATGTGGCGCTCACCGTTCACCGCAGCAAGGCCGGGCGTCAGTGGCTGCGTTGCCACTGGTGTGACCATCGTGAAGACCTGGAGAACCGTTGCAGTCACTGTGGTTCCACGGCCTTCAAGCCGTTTGGGGCCGGGACGCAGAAGGTGTTGGAACTGCTCTCTCAGGAGCTCGAAGGCCTTCGTTTGCTCCGCTTTGACCGCGATTCCACCGGGGGGCGGGATGGCCATCGACGCCTGTTGGACCGTTTCGCTGCTGGAGAAGCCGACGTCTTGATCGGTACGCAGATGCTGGCCAAGGGCATGGATCTGCCGCGGGTCACCCTGGCGGCGGTGCTCGCGGCGGATGGGCTTCTGCACCGCCCCGATCTCCGCGCAGGAGAGCAGGCCCTGCAGTTGCTGTTGCAGTTGGCGGGCCGTGCCGGGCGAGGTGAGCGACCGGGGCAGGTGTTAGTGCAGACCTACACCCCAGAGCACCCGGTGATTCAACACCTGGTGGATGGTCGCTATGAAGCGTTCCTCTCCCAGGAGGTGGCCCTCCGCAAGGAGGCGGGTCTGGTGCCCTTCAGTCGTGCCTGTTTGCTGCGCCTGTCTGGAGATTCCCCCAGCAAAACAGCAACGGCGGCAGCGGTGCTGGCGGAGCGGATCCGGCCGATTTGTCAGCTCCAGAATTGGTGGTTGTTGGGTCCTGCTCCGGCACCTGTGGCCCGGGTTGCTGGCCGAAGCCGATGGCAGCTGTTGCTGCACGGTCCGGCGGGCTCCCCGCTTCCGCTGCCTCCGGGACAGGACCTCTGGGATGGCTTGCCCAAGGGTGTGGCGCTCACTGTGGATCCCGACCCGCAGCAGCTTTGATCAGGAGGGCAGTTCAGGGAAGCCAAAGCCCAGCTTCCGACGCACCACCTGCAGCACCATGCTGCTGATCAGCAGCATCAGGATCACCACGCCCCCCAGGCCAAGCGGATTCCAGCGCCAGCCCTGCCAGCTGACTTCGGTGGTGGTGCCGGTAACAGCCGTGCGCTCCACCTGCCCGTGGTTCAGGCTCAGATGAACGTCGAGCCCGGGGATCTCGGGCAGATCGCTGAGGTCCACCATCAGCTGCACGTGCTGCTGCACCCCCAGCAGCCAGTTGCGTTCTTCGAGCTTGAGCGTCGGTGGCGGGAGTGAGACTCCAGCCGCGCGACCAGCCACGGCAACCACGGCCGCCATCTGTTGCGCCAGCTCGTGCGACGAGGCAACACGGCTGCTGATCTGTTGGCGTCCTGGGCCTGTTTGTTCGATCTTCAGCCCGGGCACGTCCCGTTGCAGGTCTCGCTCGAATTGCTCCTGCCAGGGCAGCGGGCGTTGCTGGGTGCTCCGCACGTCCCAGGTGAGGGCCATTCGATCCGGGCCGCGAAGGTCGAGATCAGCCTCGATTCGGACGCAACCACTCAGCAACAGCGTGATCCCCAGCAGAACCGCCATCACCAGCACGGCGAAACCCGCCGCCGGTGAACGCGTCGGCCCCGTCGGTGGTGGTGGCGGGGGTTCGGGACGCCGCGACCGCCGCCGCAGCATGGTGGAGGTCTGCCCGCTGCCGGAGCCATTCAGCTCCAGTTGCGGCATGCGCATCGACCAGCGTTCCGGACGATCCAGGCTTGGGGCTTCAAGAACCCCGAGCAGTTGTTTGGCCTGCTGGCGCAACTTGGGATCGCGGCAGCGACTCAGCAGCCTGCAGGTGGCGATGGCTTTCTCGTCCTGCCCCTGGCCCATCCAGGCGGTGATCATCAGGAGCCGAAGGCCCGGCCCCTCCGGGCTGTTGAGCGGGTGTTGCTCCGCCAGGGGCAGAAGCAGCTCCAGGCCCTGGCCGTAGTCCCCGCGCTCCAGGGCTGCCTCCGCTTCAGAGAGGTCCAGTGCTGCGTCCTGCTCGCTCACCCCTAGCCGCGTCCCACCACCATGGTGCCGATGCCGGCGTCGGTGAAGACTTCGAGCAGGAGGGCATGGGGAACCCGGCCATCAATGATGTGGGCGGCTGACACGCCCTGAGCCAGGGCGCGGATGCAACATTCCGTTTTAGGGGTCATGCCCCCTGCGACCACGCCGTCCTCGATCAGCTGTCGCGCCTCTGAGAGACGCAGTTTGCGGATCAGCGAGTCGGGGTCATCCCGGTCTTCAAGGATGCCGGGGGTGTCGGTCAGCAGGATCAGTTTTTCGGCTTCCAGAGCCGCCGCCAACTCTCCTGCCACCGTGTCGGCATTGATGTTGTGGGCTCGCCCGTCATCGGGGGTTGCGGCAACGCTGGAAATGACGGGCACATACCCCTTCTCCAGCAGTGGTTCGAGCACATCGGGATTGACGCGGGCAACATCCCCCACCAGCCCATGGCTGCCATTCCCCCAGGGGCGTGCCTCCACAAGACTTCCGTCACTTCCGCTCAAACCAACCGCACGGGTGCCGAGCTGATTGAGGCCATTCACGATCTGCTTGTTGACGCGGCCCACCAGCACCATCTCCACCACGTCCATGGTGTCGGCGTCGGTGACGCGCAGTCCGTCGCGGAATTCGGCGGGAATTTCCAGACGCTGAAGCCACTGGTTGATTTCAGGCCCGCCGCCATGCACCACCACGGGTTGGACGCCGACGCAGGCCAGCAGAGCCAGGTCGCGAAAGACAGCAGCCCGCAGCTCGGCATGGGCCATGGCGGCCCCGCCGTACTTGATCACGATGCGCCGACCGGCGAAGCGCTGGATGTAGGGGAGGGCTTCGCTGAGCACCGACACCCTGAGGGCGTCATCGTTGTTCTGGGTGGATTGGGCCATGGCTTAGGCCTCACCTGCCGGAAGCAGAACAACGTCCAGCCGTTGTTCATCCAGTTCCTTGAGTTCCGCTCGCATCCCCTTGGCGAAGAAACGCCCCAGCCTCTCCTGTCGCTCTTGCCAGCGTTCGAGGGGAACGGCTCCCAGCAGGAATCGCATCCGCAGGCCATAGCCGCTGTCGGAATGCAGCTCTTCGATCTCTTCCAACTGCGGTGGGGTGTCTTCATCCCAGAGTTTGAGCGCTTCCAGCGACGACTCCAGGTGGGCCTTCTGGCCGTAGCGCCAGCGCGTCACATCGCCGAGCAATTTGCCCAGTTCTGGGGCTGCAGCTTCGCGTTCCTTCTGAAACGTCTTGACCGGTGTCACCCGGATGGCGGGTGGCAGCTCCGACGATTTAAGGGCTAGCCCCCCCAACAAGATCGGGATTCCGTAGAAAATCGTGGGCAGGCTGAGGTTGGCGCTACCGGTGGCGTAAGCGGTGGCACCGACCACGGTCAGCACGCCTCCGGCGATGGTGACGAGGCTGCCGGGGGAGAAGAAATCCTTCATGAAGGCCTTGGCTTGATCGTCATTTTGACCTCTAGGCCATCAGGATGGAGATCCACTGCCCCGAGCCAGATGCCAGATCCATCGTCGACCGGGATCGATGATCTACTCCAGCAGCTCGATCGTGATCGCAGCTGGTTGCTGCAGCAGATCGATGGGGGCCGCTGGCCCGAGCTGCGGCTGGATCTTGCCGCCCTTGAACGGGAGCTCGGGCAACTGATCACCCGAGCGTCAGAGCTGCAGGACGAAGCGGGCCGTTAAGCGGCGACGCCCCGCGATTGTCCTCTGATTCAGAAGGGGATGTCGTCGGTGTCGGGCACGAGGGGCGCCGCATTCCAGCTGGCCGGTTCGGGCTCTTTTGCCACCTTGGTCGGTGCAGCAGCGGGGGCCTGGCGGCTGGGAGCCGGGGCTGAGGGGTTGCCGGAAGGAGCTGCACCCGTGGCTGCCGCGCCGATCGGATGAAGCCGAGCCAGGGTGAATTCAGCCCGTTTTTCCTTCATGCCATCGCCCCGGGGCATGGTGTTCATCCGCAGCCGGCCTTCGATCAGCAGCCGCTGCCCGGTCTGCACACGGTTCTGCATTTCCTGGGCCAGGTTGCCCCAGCCCACCACTTTCAATTCACCCGGCGGATCACCCTCGCGAAGGGGGTCAAAGCGCACGGCCATCTCCGCAATGGGAGTCTGGTTGTCCTGGGTGTATCGAACCGTCGGTGCGTCGATCACCTCCACTTCGAGCACGCAATGGTTCATGACTTGAGCTGGTGTCGGCGCACATCCTGATGCAAGGCCCCGCGAATGACCAGCGTCGTGTCCTGCTGCTGGCTGGAACCGGTGATGGGCCGCGCTTGGTGAAGGAGCTTTCCCGCCGTCATTGGCGTGTGAGCGTGAGTGTGGTGACGGCAACTGCAGCGAAGGCCTACGCGGGATTGCCGGTGAAGCGCATCTCGATTGGTGCCCTGCAGGGAATTGGCGGAATCAAGGCAGCCCTGCATCAGACCGGCCCTTTCCGTTGGGTGGTGGATGCCACGCATCCTTTTGCGGCTCAGATCAGCCATGACCTGGTCACGGCCTGTGCGGATCTCGGCCAACCGCTGCTGCGTTATGAGCGTCGCCTTGAACCGTTGGGAGCAGCCTCTCTCCTGGCTGATGCCGATGCATTGGCGGCCCAACCGCTCCAGGGCCAACGCCTGCTGCTGGCCATTGGAGGCCGTCATCTTCCGGCCTTGACTGCTGCTGTGCGCCGCGCCGGAGCAATTCCCTATGGCCGTGCGCTTCCGTCCCCCGATGGAGTGCGCGCCGCCTTGCGGGCAGGTCTTCCCCCGGATCACCTGGCCGTGGTGCGCCCTCTGCAAGGGGAGGTGCCGGGGGCGATCGAGCGGTCTCTTTGCCGTCGCTGGGGCATTGGCGTGGTGCTCTGCCGCCAGTCCGGTGGTGTGACGGAACAGCTTTGGCATCAACTCACCACAGATCTGGGGCTGAGCTTGCTGCTGTTGCGGCGTCCCTCCCCCCCCAACGGGATGGAATGCGTCGAGGATGTCTGCAGCCTGTTGGATCGGCTTGAGCGTGATTGAAGCGAGTGGACTCGTGCTGGCCCTCACCACGGAAGCGAACGCTGAGCGCGCCCAACAGCTGGCAGAGGCCTTGCTGGAGCGCCATCTCGTGGCCTGTGTGTCCATCCACCCCGTTCAGTCGTTCTATCGCTGGGAGGGGTCGTTGCAGGCGTCCCATGAGGTCCAACTGCTGATGAAGACCTCAACTCAGCATGTGGCCGCCCTGCGCTCGGCTGTCTCCGAGTTGCACAGCTACGACACCCCCGAGTGGTTGTGCTGGCCGGTGACGGCATCACCGGCCTATAGGGCCTGGGCCATCGCTGAGCTCAGTTCAGATGGGTCTCCGCCAGCTGCTTGAGGGAGACCTGGGAGCGAGCCCCCAATTGGGTCACAATCTGGCCGGCGCAGAGGGCTCCGAGCTCACCACAGCGCTCCAGTGACTCGCCCTGGGTGAAGCCATGCAGAAATCCCCCGGCATAGAGGTCGCCTGCTCCCGTGGTGTCCACCAGGTCTCCCAGGCCGAAGATGCCGATATCCCAGCGCTGGTCTCCACTCAGCACAACGGACCCCTGGGCGCCACGGGTGACCGCAATCACTGAGCAGCAGCCGCGCACCCGCTCGAGGGCCTGGTCGAAATCGTCGGTCTCGTAGAGCGACTGAATTTCAACGTCATTGGCGAACAGCACGTCGACGTGGCCATTCACCAGCTCGAGAAAACTCGCTCTGTGCCGATCAACACAGAAGCCATCGGACAGGGAAAGAGCCACCTTGCCGCCTGCTTCACGGCAGGCTTCGGCGGCGGCGATGAAGGCCCGTTTGGCGGCTGGACTGTCCCAGAGGTAGCCCTCCAGGTAAAGCACCTTGGCCTGCTTGACCATGGAGAGGTCGAGATCCTCGGGCTCCAGTTGGGTGGAAGCCCCCAGGAAGGTGCACATAGTGCGCTCGGCATCGGGCGTGACGTAAATCAGGCAGCGCGCCGTTGTGGCTCCACTGGTGGCTGCTGGGGTCTCGAAGCGTGCCCCAACGGCCCGGATGTCATGGCTGAAGATGCTGCCGAGCTGGTCATCCCGGACGCGGCCGATGAAACCGGCGCGTCCGCCGAGCTGCGCGATGCCCACCATCGTGTTGGCGACCGATCCACCGGAGGTCTCGAGGCCCGTTCCACTGGCCTTGTAAAGAGCTTCGGCCTGTTGTTCATTAATCAGCGCCATGCCCCCTTTCTGGAGGCCGTGTTCAGCGATGAAACCGTCGTCCGTCTGCACCAGAACGTCAACGATGGCGTTGCCTATACCAACGACATCGAGACTGCAATCGCTGGGGAAACGGGTCTCTGATGACATCGGGGCGTGGAAAGCAGGCCGAAGTATGAACGTCAGCGGCTCAGGCGCTCAACAGGGCTCGCTTGGGACCATGGATCGGGTCTTCTACAACGATGGTCTGATCACGGCTGGCCCCCAGGGAGACAATGGCGATCGGCACTTCCATCAGATCAGCGAGGAAGCGCAGGTAATCCATGGCTGGCTTGGGGAGATCCTCAAGGCTGCGGCATTCCTCGGTGGAGCACTGCCAGCCAGGCAGTGTTTCGAAGATGGGTTTGCACTGGGCGAAGTCATCGGCACTGCTGGGGAAGTGCTCGATTCGCTCGCCATTGAGTTCATAGGCCACGCAGACTTGAATTTCGTCCAGTTCGTCCAGCACATCCAGCTTGGTCACGGCCAGACAGTCCAAGCCGTTGACCTGCACGGCGTAGCGACCGATCACGCCGTCAAACCAGCCACAGCGCCTCTGGCGGCCCGTGGTGGTACCGAATTCGCCACCCCGTTCCGTGAGCTGGTCATTCAGGCTTCCGCTCAGCTCAGTGGGGAAGGGGCCTTCACCCACGCGGGTGGTGTAGGCCTTGGCAACGCCGATGACGCGGTCAATCAGGGTTGGGCCCACGCCTGCACCGATGCAGGCCCCGCCGGAAACGGGGTTGGAGGAGGTGACGTAGGGATAGGTGCCGTGGTCCAGGTCCAACAACGTGCCCTGGGCACCTTCGAACAGGATGTTCTTGCGATCTCGCGCTGCCTGGTGAATTGTCTGGGTGCACTCCACCACGTGGGGGGCGAGGCGCTTGCCGTATCCCAGATATTCCTGGATGACGTCTTCGGCGTTCAGGGGCTCAACGCCGTAAATGGTCTGAAGAAGTTCGTTCTTCTCCTGCAGTGGGCCTTCAAGGCGATCCCTCAGCCGCTGTTCGTCCAGCAGGTCGATCACACGGATGCCACTGCGCTGCGACTTGTCGGCGTAGGTGGGGCCGATTCCACGGCCTGTGGTTCCGATCCGTCGTGCTCCCCGCTGCTTCTCCATGGCCTGGTCGAGCAGGCGGTGGTAGGGCATCGTCACGTGGGCTGTGGATGCCAGGCGAAGCCCTGAAATATCAATGTTGTTGGCGATGAGCATGTCCAGCTCACCGAGCATCACCTTGGGATCCACCACCGTGCCGGATCCGATCAGACAGATCGTGTCGGGGTAGAGGATTCCAGATGGAATTAGGTGCAGCTTGAGCACACGATCGTCAACAACAATCGTGTGGCCTGCATTCACACCACCCTGATAGCGAACCACCACATCGGCGGAGCGGCTCAGGAGATCGGTGATCTTTCCTTTTCCCTCGTCACCCCACTGCGCTCCGATGACGACAACGTTGGCCAAGAACACGGCGGCCCGAAGCCGCAGATCTGCACAATCCGCGAGTATCTCAGATCTCGGGTGGCCTCGTCAAAACCGAGCTGGTTTCGGGGGGCTCAGCTGCCCCGGACCACTGATTTCTCAGCCTTGTTGAGTTCCTTGGCGATGCGGTCATGCAGCGCTTCCGGCAGGGGGCGATTGGCGTAGGAGGCGTAATGACCAGCGAGCGAATTCAGCGCGGTCTGCATCGTGGTGAAGGAGCTGAGTCCGTTCACACGGGGCTGGGGCCGATAACGGGACATGTAGTCGTTGATCAGGGCCCGGGCGTCGGCCTCAGCTTCGGCGTGGGTGGGATCGTCCTGAGGCAGGTCGATCACTGTCAGCAGAGTGCGGGAGACCGCCACGGTGTCTTCCACGTAGTCGCCGCTCAGACGAGCTTCAGCGTCCCCACTGCAGGCCGTCAGGAGGAGGCACAACCCGAGACCAAGGGCTACGACGGCCCGGCTGAGGGGGCGAAGCAGGCGTGTCAGTGCGGAGAGCATGAAACCCTTAAGTGTCATTCGACTTTAGGGGTGGAGTGCCTTGATCAGGCAGGTCACAGCCTCAACGTGGGGAAGCTTTTGCACCTCGCGGCTGCTGCGGCACACCAGTTCAACGGTGCCTTCGCTGGCGTCGCGTCCCACCACGATCCGCCAAGGGATGCCGATCAGATCCGCGTCTTTGAACTTGACGCCGGCGCGTTCCTTGCGGTCGTCGATCAGCACATCCACACCAGCGTTCTGAAGCTCCGAGTACAGCGCTTCCCCCAGCTGGGCCTGGGCCTCGTCCTGGATGTTGGCCACGACCACGATCGCCTCGAAGGGGGCGATGGCCGTCGGCCAGCAGATGCCGCTGTCATCGTGATGCTGCTCGACGGCAGCCTGCGCCAATCGCGAAACGCCGATGCCGTAGCAACCCATCCAGAACGGTTCGGTCTTGCCGTTCTCGTTAGTGAAACGGCTCTCCATGGCCTCGGAATATTTTCGGCCCAACTGAAAAATGTGGCCGACTTCGATGCCTCTTTTTTCCGTCAGGCGTGATTCCGGGTTGTGTTGGCAGACGTCGCCGGCCCGTGCATTACGCAGATCCAGGCTGGTTGGCTTCTGATCGATGGCGGTCCAGTTGGTGTTGAAACGGTGCAGATCGGGCGTGTTGGCACCACAGATGAAGCTGCCGAGTTCGCTCGCGGTTTCATCCGCCAGGCGCAGAAATGTTGGCTCCCAGGTCTTGGCTCCCTTCAGAACGTCATCGGAGAGGTCGGGCCCGATCGATCCAAAGGGGAGCGGATCAATCTGCTGACGGTTGTTGTCCTCTGGTGTGATCGGGCGGCAATCGAGAACACCCTTGTTGACGGTTCGGCTGACCGCGTTCACGACCTTGGTGGGATTGAGCTCCTGGTCACCACGGAGGCTCACCAACAGCGGTTGGAGGGTCTCATCGTCGAGGGTCGCCACAAACAGCAGCACCTTCACCACCTGACTCGGATCCCAGCCTTTGGCGTCGCAGAGGCTTTCGATGCTGCCCAAGCCAGGAGTTGGAATCGATTCCTCCGGGCCGTCGGGAAGAGGAGATGCGGTGGATGGCATCGAAACAGCTTTCTCTTGGTTGGCGGCGTATTGGCCGTCATCGCTGATCAGGATCAGGTCTTCCCCGGCATCCGCCGTCACCATGAACTCTTGGGAGGCGGCGCCGCCGATCGCTCCGCTATCGGCATCGACAGGGACGGCATCCAGGCCACAACGTTCAAAGATGCGGCGGTAGGCCTGATCCATCACGCCATAGGTCTCGCGAAGATCTGCTTCGCTGGCATGGAAGGAATACGCGTCCTTCATGATGAATTCGCGGCCTCGCATCAGGCCAAAGCGGGGACGGATCTCGTCGCGGAATTTGGTCTGGATTTGATAAAGGTTCACCGGGAGCTGCCGGTATGACCTCAGCAGCTCACCTGCCAGGCTGGTGATCACCTCTTCATGGGTCGGACCGAGCCCCAGTTCTCTGCCCTGGCGGTCTTCGAGGTGGAACATGATCCCCTCGCCAGCGGTGTAGCCCTGCCAACGCCCGCTCTTCTGCCAGAGCTCAGCAGGGTGCAGCTGCGGCAGCAGGGTTTCCTGGGCGCCGGCGCGGTTCATCTCCTCGCGCACCACGGCAGTGATCTTTTGCAGCACCCTCCACATCAAGGGGAGGTAGGCGTAGATCCCTGATCCCACGCGACGGATATACCCGGCCCTGAGAAGCAACTGATGCGAGGTGATCTCCGCTTCGGCGGGAACATCCCGAAGCGTCACCAGCAGCAGGCGGGAGACGCGCATCAATCGCAACAAAATGGGATTTGGAAGTTATCACCGCTTCGGAGGCATGCCGATCGCGGAAGTGTCTGTTTTGCTGGAATTCCCCTGGGCGCCCTGAGTCTCGACTGCTACCGTCCAGCTCAATCCAGCCTGTCCTAGGCCCGTCTCATGTTTCCTCGGTCCGTTGAATCTGTGGCGACAAGCGTTCAACAAGCGACCGAACTTTCCATGGATCCGGCCCATGCGTCAGCTCAAGCCGAGGCACTGGTGGGGATCGACGACGTTCAGAAATCCCTGAACCGCTCCCGGGCTTCGGTGTATCGCTACACCAACACAGACCCACGCAACCTCAACCCTCCGTTCAACCCCCGCAAGCTGAACCCGGAGTACCGCAGCGATCAAAAAGATCCGCTGATGTTCCACCCCAATGAGGTGGCGCGCTTCGCCAAAGATGTTCTCCGCATCAAAGAAGTCACTGTTGAGGTGCTGAACTCTCCATCAACGGCGACGCAGCAAATCCTGGGATCGATCCTTGAGGAGCTTCGGCTGATCCGTACCCATCTCGAGGCGAGTGGGGCATCCTCTACTGATCTGAGCGCACGACTCGACCAGCAGGACCGGCCCGCTGCTTAATGATCGGTGCGTCCTGCTTTTTGCAGTGACAGAATGAGTTCAACAACGTTGTGATCGAAAGAGGGAGCTTTCTCAAGCCCCCCGTTTTATGGCCTCAGATGTTCCCCACCCGTCTCACGACGACGCCATCGCGTCTTCGGAGGCGGATGAGCCGTTCAGTCGTCGCGCCTCGTTGACGGCCATCAAAGGACTGCTGATTGCTGTTGTCAGTTTCAGTGCCCCCCTTGTGGCTGTGATCACAGATCGAACCTTCCCTTCTCCGCGACTGATCCCCACCGCTTCGGATCGGCATGGATCTCCATCAGCTCCCCCCGTCACCTTCGCCAGGCTTGGTGAATCTCATCGTTGAGATTCCGGCAGGAAGCAGAAACAAATACGAGTACTCCGCCGAAGCCGGCGTGATGGTTCTGGATCGGGTTATGCACTCCTCGGTGCGTTACCCCTTTGATTACGGCTTCATCCCCAACACGCTGGCGGAGGATGGATCTCCCCTCGACGCCATGGTGATCATGGCTGAACCCACGTTCGCTGGTTGCCTGATCAAGGCTCGCCCAATCGGCGTGTTGGACCTCCACGACAAGGATGTTTATGACGGGAAGATTCTCTGTGTCCCGGACGCAGACCCCCGTCAGGACGAGATCCGCAGCATTCGTCAGATCGCTGCCTCCCAGCTGGAGGATGTCGCGGAATTCTTCAGGACCTACCGCACGTTGCAGGGCAGCGTCGTATCGATTGATGGATGGCGCGACCTCGATGCGGTTCAGCCATTGCTTGATTCCTGCATCAATGCAGCCGATTGATCTCAGGCAAGAGTCCCTTGATCAGGCCGGATGCTTGTAAGTTGGTGCGCACTGAGATTTGCGGAACCCGTGCCCACCATCCGATTCGAGCAGGAAGGCCAGCAGGTTGGCTGCATCGAGGGCGCAAATCTGCGTAAGGCTGCACTTGATGCAGGCGTTAATCCCTACAAGAGCCTCAACAACCTCAACAACTGCAGTGGCGTTGGTCAGTGCGGCACCTGCGTGATGGAGGTGGTTGAAGGGCAAGCGAACCTGTCCCCCCGCAGCGATGTTGAAGAGGTCTATCTGGCCGATCGTCCTGCCAACTTCCGCCTGAGCTGCCGCACCACAGTGTTTGGTGATGTCACCGTTCGCACCCGCCCCGCTGAAGGTGTGGGCCGCGGCTCCAACAGCCTCGTTGGTGCGATCAAATCCCTGTTCGGCCGCTGAGCCTTGGCCGGAACCCTTCAGGTTTACAGCTACAACCGATGCAGCACCTGTCGAAAGGCATTGGCCTGGCTCACTGAGCGAGCCATCGCCCATGAGGTGCACGACATCACCTTGACTCCACCGTCGAAGGAGATGTTGGTGGCCGCTCACCAATCCCTCGGTGACAGGAAACTGCTGTTCAACACCAGCGGCCAGAGCTATCGCGCCATGGGCGCGGCAGCAGTGAAGGCTCTGTCGGATGAAGAGGCTCTCGAGGCTTTGGCTGCTGATGGAAAGTTGATCAAACGACCGTTCGTGGAGGTGAATTCCTCCACATACCTCACCGGCTTCAAGCCTGATCTTTGGGAGTCGGTCTTCCAGGGTTGAAGTTCAAGCCATCCAATTCGCTGATCAGGGCGTCCACATCGCCTTGGTCGCGGATCTGACGGAAGCTTGAGCGTTTGATCTCTTCCAAAAGCGCGACCAGCAGATCTTGGCTGCGGCTCAAGACAGGCCCCTGTTCCAGGGTGTGGGCTAGCTCCTCCCAGAGACGATCCAAGGCCTCGGATCCAAGCGATTCCAGAACAGGGTCCCGCTGACCGATGCGGTTTCCGGCTCCCTTGGACAGGTCGAGCACGGAGGTCACCATGCTTTCTGCCAGCTGGCGGCTGAATTCCGATTCGGCGTTTTGCAGTCCAGGCAGTCGCCGCAGGGCATCCGGCACCACGTTCCGGTCCAAGCTCTGCTGCACCAGATGGCTGATCACGGCTTGCAGTTGCGGTCGCATGGCCGGGGCAATGCGGGTGAGCAGAAGGGGAAGCCACAACCGCAGCAGCTCGATCACCTCCCGCTCATCGTTCAGATCACTGCTCTGGTAGCTGCAGAGTCCGCGAACCCTTTCCGGCAGCTGTGGTGATCGGATCAGTTGCTGCAGAGCATCGACCACCCTGACGGCGATCACTTCAAACAGCTCCACAGCCAACAGGGCCACCACGCCGCGGCTGATCACGGCCCGCAGCGGTTCGAGTTGCAGGAGGCCCGCTCCGCAAAGCCGTTCTGTGACCGGAACCACCCGGAGCCAGCGCGCAAACGGCAGCAGCAGGGGCAGGTCGATCCAGCGGCGTAACAGGGCATCGCGCCAGCGGATCGCTGGATAGCGCTGTTTCAGGCGCCAGGCACGCAGAAGAATGTCGAGCAGAAACAGCAGTTGAAATGGCGTGTCGATGCGCCAGCTCAAATCGCTGGGGCGTCCGTTTTCATCGATGCTTCGCCAGTAGTTGCTCTCCACCAGCGGCAGGATTTGCTGGCTCCAGAACTGACGCTCCTGGCTCCAGGGGGAGCGTTCCAGATGCTCGGGGCTTAGGAGAAGGTTGGCGGAGTCACGGGCTGATTCCAGGCCGGTGCGGGCGCGCAGTCGGTTCTTGAATTTTTCAAGCGCGCCGGCTTGGCCTGAACTGATGAACGGGTTGCTGTCCATCAGCGCTGTGGTGAGCACCACCTGCTGCTGCAGCAGATCGGTGCTTTCCGCCGTGCGCGGGCCGTTCTGCTGCAGGGCCCGATCCAGGGCGGTGTAGGCCTTCAGGTAACCCTCGGTGTCGCGATGGGGTTCGATGCCCTTGAGGGGATCCAGCCACGGGGTGATGTCCGGCAGCCAGGGCAGGGGAACCACCAGGGGAAGCGATGGCACCGGATAAAGATTGCGCTGCAGCCAGAAGTTGCGCAGGGGGATGTAGGTGAGGTCGATGGCGACCCAGGTGAGATTGACTGCGGCGATGACAGCAATGGCTTGGTCCCACCGGCGCCAGCTGAACAGGCCGTGTTGGGGCTTGAGGGCTTGCCAGCGTGGACGGATCATGGGGCCTGCAGGCTCCCCCTATCGTGGGTCGAAAGATTGAGCCTGCCCACATTGAACGCGGAGAGAGAACCTTCCGATGTGAAGGGCAGAGTCAGCGCGATCTGGGAGTTCTGGGCCCCTTTTCTGTTCACGGTTTCGCTGTATCTCCTGCTCCGGCAGTTCGCCTTTGAAGCCCGCTACATCCCTTCAGGGTCGATGCTGCCAGGGCTTCAGGTTGGCGACAAGTTGATCGTCGAGAAGCTGTCCTACCGCTCCCGACCTCCTCAGCGGGGGGAGATCGTTGTGTTCAATTCTCCCAGTGCCTTTGATCCCGTTTGGAAATTGGAGGGGGGGCAACCCAATCCACTGAAGTGCGGCTTCGTTACCTTCCCTGGCATCAGCTGGGTTGTGGATCGTGTGCTGTTGCAGCGTTATCCCGAATGTGAGGCCTGGATCAAGCGGGTGGTGGGTGTTCCTGGTGATGTCGTGGAGGTGAACAGCCGTGGTGCCGTGAGCATCAACGGCAGGGCCTTCAACGAGCCCTACGTCACCAACTTCTGCTCCGAACGCGACGGAATGATTGGCTGCAAGGGCCTCTATGCCGTGGTCCCCGAAGGCAACGTTGTTGTTCTGGGCGACAACCGCCGCAACAGCCAGGACGCCCGTCGTTGGCCAGGCGGCCCATTTTTGCCAGACGATCAGATCATTGGCCGTGCCGTCTTCCGCTTCTGGCCCCCTTCGCGCATCGGTTCGCTCAGCAATTGAGGCCACAGGCCACAACGCGTCCCTGAAGCTCGCGGCCCAGCCAGGGAATGTTGGCGGCACGCGGTGCGCCGGGAGTGTTGCTGCTGATGCTCCAGCGTTGATCGGGATCGAACAGCAGCCAGCGCCGGCTGCCCTGCTCAAGCTGTTCAGGCGGCTGGTCGATCAGAGCCGAAGGCCCAAAGCTGAGGGCCTGCCAAAGATCTTCCGTGGTCAAGCGGCCCGGCCGCACCAGGGCATTCCACAGCGCAGCAAGCACCACATGGTGGCCGCTTAGGCCTGCGGGGCGCCGGTCGCCCGGCAACAGCATGTCCTCAGCATCCAGAGGAACAGCATGCACAGCCACGGCAGTGATCGTTCGATGCTGAACGGCCTGGATCAACTGCTCGCGATCGTCCGGGCCACCGAGGGAGGGGCAGACGCGCCAGCCCGGATCGCTGCTGGCCAGCATGCTGCGGTCGGTGAGGAGATGCCACCAGCTCACGCTGCTCAGGGGCGGGAACTCGCAGCCTGAAAGCTGCTGCACCGCAGCTGCTGTGGAGAGGTTCATCAGCCGCAGCTGTCGTTCCGGATGGCGTTGATGCAGCAGCAGCAACTGGCTGAGGGGAACGGTCTCACTGGTGATTGGATCCGCTGGCCACCCGGCCCGCAGCGTCTCCACGCCTTCCCGCACCAGCCCCTCCCCCTGCAGCACGGGATCCCGGGGTGCCACGAGCACTGGGCATCCCCCCATCTCTCCGAGCAGCAGTCCCCGTTCCAGCAACGGGGTTGGAACCACGGCGTCATCATCCGCCAGTCCGATGGCACCGTGTTCGAGAAGATCGCCGTGGGGGGCGAGTTCATCCGCCTTGCCGCCGCGGCTGAAGCCTCCCCAAAGGTGCAGACGAACCGTTGCTGTTTGATCCTGCTCGAGGCTGAATCCCTGGAGCCGCTCCGGACAATCGCGCCAGCTGCTGCTGCGGGGAAGCAGGCCAATCTGGCCATAGCCTCCTGCGGCGGCACAGTGGCGCAGGCTTACGGCTGTTTCTTGATCGCCACTGAAGGGGGTTTCAAGGATCGAATGCGGATCCACCAGGCAGGGGGCGACCAGTTGATCCGGTGCTGGGCTGGCCTTGATGCCTAGGCCCAGGGCCTGCTGCCGGGCTTCGTCGTCAAAGCCGACGAGCACCCCCTGGTGGATCAGGACTGCACCGAGCTTCACTGAATGTCCGGGGCCACGCAGGACGCGCACCGGATCCAGCAGCAAGGTGTCGTTCATGACGTCAGAGAGCGCCTGCTGCCGTGCGGTCAATCACGCTTCCGAAGTGGGAGGTGAGGTTGAGGCAGGTCACCACTGCAGGCTGGCCTGGATCGGCGGCGATGTCGACCACCGTGACACCACCGTTGCCTTGTTTGACGGCCCAGATGTCGGCCGGGGTCAGCCCCAACAGGTCGCAGAGGATCGTTTTGTTGACGGCGTCATGGGCTACCACCAGCACCGTTTCCTCAGGCTTCAGCTCGCCAGCGATCTCTCCCCAGCTCCGGACGGAACGGGCCCACACGTCCTGAATGGTTTCCCCTTCAGGCATCTGCACGGTTTCCGGAGCCCGTTTCCATGTGTCCAGCAGCTCCGACCAGTCCTCTCGGATTTCGGATTCGAGCTTGCCTTCCCAGACTCCGTGTCCGATCTCCACCAGTCCATCGATCTGGGTCAGGGGCACATCGGGATGGGCCTCGAGAATGATCTGGGCCGTTTCGGTTGGACGCGACAGCGTGCTGCTCCAGGCCCGATCGATGGGGATGTCTTTGAGGAAATCGCGGGCGGCCGCGGCTTGACGGCGACCGTTCTCATTCAGCGGAATATCGATCTGCCCTTGGAAGCGCCCGGCTTTGTTCCAGTCGGTTTCGCCGTGTCGCACCAAAATCAGTCTGGTGTTTTTACCTTTATTCGGCAACGGTTGCAGGTGTGTGGTGCTGTTCAGGCATTCGATCTGCACCTGGGGGCCGTTGTCTCCTGGCCGGATGTTGAAGACCGAAAGGGAGGTGTTGTCGACGCGGAGACGCCGGAAGCCGTGGTCGGGTTCCCCCAGCAACACCAGCATCAGGCAGCGCAGGATGGCGTTGTGGGCCACCACCAGCACCGTGTCGTTGCCGGTAGCGGAATGGCGCTCCAACAGCGTGATGATGAAGCCCCGCGCCTGTTCCATCAGCTCAGGCAGTGGCTTGTAGCTCGAACCATCACGACGCTGGAGCTCCAGCTCCATGGGCCGCTGCTTCCAGATCTTGTAGGCCTCCGTTGAGCCTTGCATCAGCTCGTCGATGGTCTGGCCGGACCAGGGCTCAAGATCCACTTCCAGCAGTCCGTCATCAAAGACGGGATCTGGGGTCTGGCCGCCTTGGGTCTCCAGCAGGCTCACCGTCGTCGCAGCCGCCCGCTGCAATGGAGAGCTGTAGACGGCCTGGATGCTCACGTCCTGAAGCGAGCGGCCCAGGGCCCGGGCCTGCTCATGCCCCTCCTCGCTGAGGTTCGAGAGATCATCGCGGCCCTGGATCCGCTGTTCCTTGTTGAAACTGCTGAGACCGTGGCGGACCAGAAGAAGACGAAGGGGCACGGTTCAGCGTCAGGGCGCGGCCATCGTATGGAAGCGGCCTTTCGGGGTGACAATCGTGGGCAGTTGACGCCCGCTGGTGCCCAGTTCCCCACAACCGGTTTCCCCGCGCTGGAAGGGACTTCTGGCGGCCTTGTCCCTCGCTTTGGCCGTTTTCATCTGGTTGTCGGGCTTGATGGACAGCCTCTCGCGACCTTCGGTGGCACCGGCCCTGAGCCTTCAGCAGCAGGAGCTGACGCTTCTTGCTGAACCAGCGGTGCCGCCCCCGTTGCGGGGCGCTCTCCTGGGGGAGTCGCCGCGGGATGCGCTGCTCAAGGCCCTGGAGGGCATCAGCCCAGAGGAGCGCAATGAGCGGCAGCAACAGATGCTTCTGTTGTTGAAGGGCCAAGGTTCCGCATCAGCGGAGCTCGATCGCCAAGGCGACGACCCGTTGCTTCAGCAGCTGCATTGCGAAGCGGGCGCCTCTGATACGGCGCTCTGCATCGATGCTGCAGCCGCGGGGCAAGCGGCGTTGCGTTTGGCCCTCAGCACGGTGCTACCCCTGGTGACGGCCCTGCTCGGTGGACTGTTGCTGCTTGGTCAGGCCTGGCGTCTGCTGCGAGGTCGGCTGATGGCCTGGCCCGATGTTCAGGGGCCGGAGCTGACCCTGGTTGATATGGCCCTGCTGGTGGCCGGTGGCTTTGTGGTGATCAGTGCCGTTGGCGTTCCGCTGGTGGCGTTTCCCTTGGTGGGTGCACTGACGGCGGGGCTGGGCAGTCCTCGTCGTGAAGCCGTCAGTGTGGTGATCAACTACGGCGTGATGGCCCTGCCGAGCCTGCTGATCCTCTGGCGGCAACTGCGTTCTTTGCCCGGGGAGAGGGCTCCACTGGGGGGATGGATGCAGTGGCACGTGCGTCCGTTGCTTTCAGCTCTGCGGGATGCCCTGGCGGGCTGGTTGATGGTGACGCCGGTGGTGATGCTCACGGGGTGGTTGCTGGTGCGCCTGGTCGGTGATCCCGGGGGCAGCAATCCGCTGTTGGAGTTGGTGCTCGGCAGCCGTGATCCGCTTGCCCTGGCCTTGCTTGCGCTCACTGCAGTTGTGCTGGCGCCACTGTTCGAGGAAACGATTTTCCGCGGTGCCTTGCTGCCGGTGTTGGCGACGCAAGTCGGTCCCCTCCCCGGGGTCCTCCTCAGTGGCCTGTTGTTTGCCATGGCCCACATCAGTGTTGGCGAGTTAGCGCCGCTCACGGTGTTGGGGGTTGGGCTTGGTTTGGTGCGACTGCGCAGCGGACGCCTGTGGCCCTCGGTGCTGATGCATGGGCTCTGGAACGCCGTGACGTTCCTGAACCTGCTGCTGCTCTGAACCTTGCCCCGCCTTTCTGCAGGTGGTTCACTGGCCTATTCGCCTGTGATCCCGGTGGTTGCCGCTCCGGAACAGCGTGCATCGACCACAGCTTTCGAGCTGATTCAAGGGTCACTGTCCTCCGGACGCATTGCACGACGCTCCCCTCTTCTTGGGGGGCTCCATCGCCTGATGGACGGCACGCTGCTGGGGTTGATTGCGGCGGTTGCCGTTCTGGCTGGTCTCACGCTGCACTGGCAGCATCGCTGGACTGTGGCCTTTCGCCTGCTGGAGGCAACCCGCACCCAGGCACAGCGGTTGACCGAATCAACCGCTGTGATGGAACAGCATCTGTTGCTGCGGTCTCAGCAGCCCAACCGCCTGGTGCCAACGCAGGTGGCCAATCTGGTGCATCTTGATCGCCCTGATCTGGGCGCGTTGCAAGCGTCCGCCTCCTCTCCCATGGCATCGCTACAGGCCCTGGGGAATCAGCCCATCCGGGCGGGGTACTGATGACGCGGGTGTCAGGGCGTCGACCCATCCGTTCGCGCCGCTCCCGCGCGCGGGTCGTTCCCCTGACCCAGGTTCCCCCCAAGCGGCTCTGGATCATCTTCTTGATCCTGGCGGCAGGCTTGCTGGGGCTGGTGGGTCGCATGGCCTGGCTGCAGTTGGTGCAAGCCCCCGACCTGGAGCAGCGTGCCCGTCAGCTGCAAACCCAGCGCACCCAACCCTTGGGGCAACGCCGTCCGATCGTCGATCGCACCGGCCGTTTGGTCGCGATGGATGAAAAGCGGTTCCGGCTCTGGGCCCATCCCCGCTACTTCAACATGCCGGGAGATGCCCCCAACCTTGTCCGCCCTGCCGAAGATGTGGCGGCGGTGTTGGCCGATCCCTTGGCTCGTCCTGCGCCTGCTCTGCTGAGGGCCATGGGAACCCAGGCCTCGGGGATCAAATTGGCTGAGGAGCTGGATCCGGAAACGGCCGATCGCATCCGGGCCCTTGGAATCAGCGGCCTTGATCTGGAGGCCTATCCCCAGCGGGTGTACCCCCAGGCGTCGTTGTTCGCCAACGTTGTGGGTTTTCTCAATGCGGAGCGGCAACCTCAAGCGGGTCTTGAGCAGAGCCGTAATGGGGATCTGGCTCGCCATGAGCAAACCCGATACCTCCGCCGGGGTGCTGATGGCACGCCGCTGCCGGCCAACCTCCCCCCGGGAGCCTTCTATGGCGATGATTTGCGCCTGCAGCTGACGCTGGATTCCAGGCTCCAGCAGGTGGCCCTCAAAGCTCTTGCGGAGCAGGTTGCCAAGTGGAAAGCCCAGAAGGGCGCCGCAATCGTGATGGATGCCACCAACGGTGAGTTGTTGGTGCTGGCATCGACACCCACCTATGACCCCAACCGCTACTGGGACTTCCCCACGGGGCGGTTTCGTGAATGGTCCGTTCAGGATCTCTATGAACCAGGCTCAACGTTCAAGCCGATCAACCTGGCCCTAGCCCTTCAGGACGGTTCCATTCAGGCGACGGATCGGGTGAATGATGTGGGCAAGCTGATGGTCGGTGGTTGGCCGATCAACAACCACGACAAAAAAGCCCATGGTTTGGTGGATTTCGCCACCGTGCTGCAGGTGTCAAGCAACGTCGGCATGGTCCAAGCCATGCGCCGTCTCGACGACGACGCCTACTGGAACTGGATGGAGCGTCTTGGCATCAATCAGCGTCCTGACACCGACCTCCCTGGAGCGGTGGCTGGTCAGCTCAAGAGCAAGAAGCAGTTCACCAGTCAGCCGATCGAGCCGGCGACGACGGCCTTTGGTCAGGGGTTTTCGCTCACACCGCTCAAGCTGGTGCAGCTGCACGGGATGCTGGCCAACGGTGGCAAGTTGATCAGTCCCCACATCACCCGTGGCTTTCGCTCGGGTGATGCCCTGGCTCCGGCGGCGGCACCCAGTGGTCAGCAGTTGCTGAACCCGGAGGTCACGCGCACGGTGCTCCAGTGGATGGAATCTGTGGTGGATCAGGGCAGTGGCAAGGGTGTGAAAACACCCGGCTACCGAATTGGTGGAAAAACAGGAACGGCGCAGAAAGCTCTCAATGGGATTTATCTCCCAGGAGCCAAGATCTGCAGCTTTGTGGCGACCTTGCCGATTGAGGATCCCCGTTATGTGGTGTTTGTGGTGGTGGATGAGCCCCAAGGCGAACACGCCTATGGCTCCACCGTGGCCGTTCCTGTCGCCAAACAGATCATTGATGCCTTGCTGGTTGTGGAGCGCATCGCCCCCTCAAAACCTGCTGAATTGAACAAGCTTTTGAACAGCTGACGCATCAAAAAGCGCGGCTACGTTACGGGTATTGAGCCGTCGTACATCATGGCCAGCCTGCTCGATCAGCTTTCACAAATGACCGTGGTCGTTGCCGACACGGGTGATTTGGAGGCGATCCGCAAGTTCACTCCTCGGGATGCCACCACCAACCCGTCGTTGATCTTGGCTGCTGCACAGATTCCGGCCTATCAGAGCCTGATTGATGAGGCTTTGCGCTCATCACGAAAGTTGATGGGCAGCGATGCAGCGGTGGAAGACGTGGTGCGCGAAGCGCTCGATGAGATCAGTGTGATCTTCGGCAAGGAGATCCTGAAGATTGTTCCCCGTCGTGTGTCAACGGAGGTGGATGCTCGCCTGAGTTTTGACACCGACGCCACGATTGAAAAAGGGCGCAAGCTGATTCGTCTGTACAACGATGCCGGCATCAGTAACGATCGGGTTCTGATCAAAATTGCTTCCACCTGGGAAGGCATCAAAGCTGCCGAGGTGCTGGAGAAAGAGGGGATTCACTGCAACCTCACGCTCCTGTTTGGTTTCGGTCAGGCCGTTGCCTGTGCAGAAGCCGGCGTCACTCTGATCTCCCCCTTCGTGGGGCGCATCCTGGATTGGTACAAGGCTGAAACCGGGCGCGACTCTTACCCCGGACCTGAGGATCCGGGTGTGATTTCGGTGACCAAGATCTTCAACTACTACAAGACCCACGGCTATGGCACGGAGGTGATGGGGGCGAGTTTCCGCAACATTGATGAGATCACGGAGTTGGCCGGTTGTGATCTGCTCACGATTTCACCGAAGTTGTTGGATCAGCTCCGTGAGACTGATGCTGTGCTGACTCAGAAATTGGATGCCACCCATCCCACCGATGGCGAAGCCAAGATCCACGTCGATCGCGCCACCTTTGATGCACTGATGCAGGACGATCGGATGGCCAGCGACAAACTCACCGAGGGCATTAAAGGCTTCAGCAAGGCCATTGAAACGCTGGAGCATCAACTGGCCCATCGTCTGGCTGAACTGGAGGGTGGATCCGCCTTTCGCCACGCCGTTTCCGAGATCTTCATGCTCAACGACATGAATGGTGATGGCTCGATCACCCGTGACGAATGGCTCGGAAGTGATGCCATCTTTGATGCCCTCGATCAGGACCACGACGGTCTGATCTCACAGGAGGACGTTCGCCAAGGCTTTGGCGCAGCTCTGACGCTGACCTCTGTCTGAGTCGTGCTGGTTCCATGCATGCCCTCGACACCATGCGTGCTTTGGCCAGCAAGGCCGAAGTGATTCATCTCAATCAGGGTGACGTTCTGTTTCGTACCGGCGAAACCGGCACCTGCATGTATGGCTTGCTGGAGGGATCGGTGCGGCTCACCTGGATCGATTCAGCAGGCCATGAGGGACATGAAGACATCCCTGTGGGTCATGTGTTCGGCGCGGGGGCCTTGGTGATGGAAGACCATCAGCGTCTGAGCACCGCCACGGCCACCAGTGACTGCCGTTTGATTGCCATGAACCGCGACAAGTTCCTGTTTGCGGTTCAGGAGACGCCGATGTTCGCAGTGCAACTCCTTGCATCGATTGATGCCCGTTTGCGGGACATCAAATTGGCCGATGGATGATCGCGGGCGGGCCGATGCGGCGAAAGGGCGAGAACGTTATTGATTCGGCTCCGCAGCCGACCGGTAGGCGGCGGGCACGAGCACCAGAAACAGCAGCCACCAGGCAAGTACGCCCAGGCTCAGGGGAAGGCTGATCCAGAGGCGGTGCAGCAGCGCCCAGGACCCGCCGACCATCAGCATTCCCGTAGAGATGATCGACCAGGGCTGGCACCACCAGGGTTTCAGCGACCAGAAGGGAGGCTGTTTCTGAGGTGGCTGCTCCGGCTGTTCAGCGGAGGGCGTCGAGTTCACCGGCGGCTTGCATGGCGGCGAGATCGTCGTAGCCACCAATCACTGATCCGTCGATGAACACCTGGGGGAAGGTGGTCATCCCACTGCGCTGCTGCACGGCCTGGAAGGCTGCGTCGTCGTTGACGGTAGTGACGTTGTGGGGCAGATCCAGGGTTCTCAGGATGCGCAGGGCGCGGCTGCACCAGGGGCATCCCGGCAGCACGGCGATCTCGATCCTTGGAGCTGCTGCTGCTGCCGTTTGACGCGCGGGGCGGCCTTCGCGTTGCTCCAGCACGCCAATCAGCAGATCGACGCCCTTCTGCACGATCGTGCCGGGCTCCAGGTGGCCTCCCCACACCTGACAGGCCCCATCCGAGAGGCTCAGGTGCAGGTGCACGCCCTCGGGGGAAAAGGTTCCATTGAGGGTGATTACCTCAAGATCGCCCTCCAGCATGGTGGGCTCCGCTTGGCCGGGGCACTGGAACGAAGCCTTGGTCAGGTTGCCGACCACGCCAAGAACAAAGCCGCTGATGCCGTCCCGCTGGGCCAGTTCTTCGAGGCTGAGGCGCAGATCACTGCCGGGAGCAAGCTTCAGCGGCAGGGGTTGCATGGCGCCTCAAAAAGTGTGTCCAAGATTACGCAATCCTGTCCAGCACGATATCGTTTATTTGATGTGAGCATATTTTCACGAAATCGTGTCTCTCCTTCAGGATTTGGTTCAGGAGCTGCAGCAGCGGATTGAAGGCCAGGCCGCGGCTCCCAGCACGGCTGCGGTGGCGGATGCGGCTGGTTCCGAGCGCATCAACGTCACCCTGCCCCGCGGGGTGATGGATGACCTCAAGCGTCATGCCCTCGCTGAGGGGCGCAGTTGCGGCAATCTGGCCGCCTACCTGTTGGAAGAGGCCCTGCGTCGTCATCGCCCTCTGGGCTGAGGGGCTGAGTGGGCTGAGGCTTCCGTTTCAATCCAGCAGCCGGTTGGCAATGGCTGCAACCTTCCCCTGCCGTTGCAATTTGAGAATGGAGACGTCCATGGGCGTGCGCAGGGGGCTGTCCGGTTTGATCACAAAGCCGTAGGTCTCTTCCGACAGGGTGAAGGGGGCGAGGCGAAGGGCGAGATCGGGATTGTTTTTGAGGTGGTAGCGAATGGCCGGTCGATCAAAGATCAAGGCATCAGCCTTCTGATCCACCAACAGTTGTACGGCGCTGCTGAGGTTGGTGGCGCTAACGAGCCGCATGTCGCCGCGTTGGGCAAGCTCCATGCCACTGGTGCCCTCCACCACAGCAACCCGACGTCCGTTCAGTTGTGCAGGAGCGCTGATGGCCGATTCGGTGGCACCGGAGAGGAACAGGGTGAATGCCGAAGCAAGGCTGGCGGTGAGGGACGACACCGCGATCAGGGAGATCACCATCCAGGCGCCGGTGATGCCCCGGCCGGTTCGTGTGATCGGCGCTTTGTCGCCGTAGCCCACCGTGGTCAAGGTCACCAGGGCGAACCACATGCCGCTGCTGATGCCTGGTAGCCAGTTCCGCGGAAACTGCTCACTGTTGCGGTTGCGTTCCGCCAGCCAGATCAGGCTGCCCACCACCAGAAGAACGCTGATCAGCACCAGCACCGAAGAGATCACCGCCCAGCCGAAGAACACCTGCACGCGGCTCAGGATCGAGGGCGGGCGCATCGGCAGCAACACCCCGGATTTGCCCAGGTAGTAGGGCTGGGTGAAGTCAATGCCTGGCATGGCCAGGCGGCGTGAGGTGATGCTGATCGGGCCCACCAGCACGTCGATCTCACCGTCATCCACCGCCTCAATTCCGGCTTTGGGGGATGGCTGCTCCACCAGCTCGTAGCTGAGGTTGTTGTCTTCGGCGACGCGGCGCCAGATGTTGAGGCTGATGCCGCTGAGCTGATCGCCGTTCTTGATCACGAAGGGGGCCGATCCACTGATCCCCACCTTCAGTTGATTGGCTTGTAGGGGCAGTGCGTTGCCGAAGCAGGCCAGCGCGAGAACGACGGAACAGCGCCGGACCCTTCGCATCAGCGCTGTTCCAGACGACGCACTATCACGGCCATTGCCGCCAGGGAACCCGCCAGCGCGATCAGCAGGGCAACGGTCATGGAAGGCTCAGGACAACGATGGTGCGCTCAGGTTGGCATCCCTCGCCCCAAGCAGCCAGTCGGCAACTTCCATCCTCAGGGCGTAGGCACATTCGAAACGACCTTCCTCTTCCAGCAGGCTCAAGCGTTGTTCGAGCGTGCGCAGGGTTGAACCCGCGACCTGGTGTAGGCCATTGCTCCGCGCCAAAATGAGTCTTCTGGAGGCCCCCGAAGCTTGCGGCACGACGTCAGCCATCCAATGCAGCCAGCGCTACAGATCTGCGATCTGCACCGTTCATGAACGCATTGGAGTGGTCCTGGGGCGACAGCCCACTCACGTTCCTGCCCCAGCGGGCCCTGTGGCGGGCTGAGGGGCGGGAGCTGTTTGTTGCCGATCTGCATCTCGGCAAGGCCGAGGTGTTCCAGGCCCACGGCATCCCCATGCCCAGCGATGGGGATCAAGGCACCCTGAATCCGCTGCTGGAGCTCTGCCATGCCTGGTCACCGCAGCGCTTGTTCGTGCTGGGTGATCTCGTGCATGCCCGGATCGGTATCACTGCTTCCCTGCGCGAAACCCTGCTGGCGCTGCCCGATCTCTGTGGTTGCCCGGTGGTGCTGATCGGTGGCAACCATGACCAGGACAGCTGGATTGAAGGCTTGCCCCAGCAGCCTTCTCAGCGTCTGGGCAGTCTCTGGTTGAGCCATATGCCCGAACGGGTGCCGGAGCCGGAGTTGTTGAACGTGTGCGGTCACCTGCACCCCACCACCAGGATTCGAAGCCGTTCCGATCAGTTGCGTTTGCCCTGCTTCGCCTTTGATCCGGATGGGCCGCGTCTGGTGATCCCTTCCTTCGGGCAGTTGACGGGAGGCCATGACTGCGGCGAGCGTTACCAGCAATGGCTGGTGGCCGAAGGGTCCATCGTTCCTTGGTTCGATCCAATCCCCAACAACCGAGAGCGAAGGGTCGCGTGACTCAGCCTGTTGCGCCGCGACCCAGGCCCCGATCCAAGCGCAGGATCCGTCTGCGCAAGCGCTGGCTGTTGCTGGCCATGCCGTTTGTGGTGTTCGGCGGCCTGATCGCCTTGGCGCCTGTGGCACCTGAGCGCTCCGAGCTGCAGGAGCAAGCTGTTCGTTCGGCCGAGCAGCGCGGCCGGGATGCCAAGCCGTTCCGCTACATCCCCGACGATGAGGTCTACGCGTTTGATCTCGATCCACGGCGGGTGCGCTTCGGGCTGCTGGAGGGTTGGGATCGCGAACAGGACGCCTACCAGGACAGCGCTGCCCTGGCCTACATGTCCGGCCCGATGTACGAACGCCATGTGGACGACGATGGCCGGGAGATCACGGTCCCCCTGGGGGATCTGAAATTCGGCAAGCAGGTCTGGCGCGGTCGTAACCGTTCGGCTTCACGCCAACGGGCTTTCGTCGGCATCCGCCGCGACGGCAGCATTGATTTCGGCTATGGGGAGCTGACCGATGAGCGCAGCCGCACCTACGACACCTTCATCGGCGGCCTTCACAGCCTTTACAACGACATCGAGGCTCCGCCGGAGAGCTACAAGGGGGCCTACAGCATCAGCATGGGCCAGCGCATCCGCTATTACCTGCCGCGGATCCGCATGGTGATGGGCCTGCGTCAGGACGGCCACATGGAGGTGCTGATGAGCCGTGATGGCCTCACCCTCGAGCAGACCAAAGACCTCGCCCGTCGCCGGGGCTATCTGGCGGCCTACATGCCCGACCATGCCTCGAAGAGTCGTTTGATCATCCCTGGGGTGAAGGGCTTCACCGAAGAAGACGCCAACTGGATCAGCGGCGGTGCCACCAGCTTTGTGCATGTGCCCTATCTGCTGCGGTTGAGCCCTCGCCAGATCCCCCTGCAGGGCAATCTGATTGCGGCGCTGACGCCCAAGCTCGCGCTGGATGAGGGTTGCGATGGCCCGCTCGACTGTGTGTCGTCTTTCGGCAATCACCTCGCCGATCGCGCCCTGGCGGGACTGAACCGGGTGATGGAACAGGGCGTGGAACCCCTGGCCCGGATGATCTGGGGGCCCTCCAACACCCTCACCAAGCCGGGTTTGCCCGCGGATGCCGACGACCGCAGCGTCGATCTGGACCGTGCGCCCCTGCGGGAACCCCCGATCACGGCGGATCCTTTGGTGTTGCGCGAGCCGCCGGCTGTGATCCGGGGGGCGGAGCCGGTTGAACTCGGTTCCGATGACAGCTGGACAGAGCCGCAGCTGTTTGTGCCGTTGCCCCCCGATCTGCCGCCGCCGATTGTGCTCGATGAGCCGATGCTCAACCCCGCCGAGGTTCTGCTGGATGAGCCCGCCCCATCGGTGATGCCGCCGCCAGCTCTGCCGCCCCTGCCGCCGGTGCCCGTGCCGCCTGTTCAGGATTGAGCTTTGGATGCCGTTTGGTCCTGGTGGTCGATCCCCAGCACGCAACGTCGGGTGTTGGTGGCCCATCTCGCTCAGCCCCCGTCGCGCGCTGAGCAGCGGACCTTGAGCGACAGCCTCACCTGCCGGCTGTTCGCCGATGCAGGCCAGATGGTTTCTGGTGATGACATCGGCCGCACGATCTACGGCAAGCCGCAGCTGCGCAATTCCCCGCTGCACCACAGCATTTCCAACACCGGATCCCTCAGTATCGGCGTGGTGGGGCCAGATCCGATTGGCATTGATGTGGAGGCGCTGGACCGGCCGTTGCGTGTGGCGTCTGACCTGCTGACGCGGCGCATGTTTGCCTCGGCCGCAGAAGCGACGGACTGCCTGGAGCATTGGACGCTGATTCAGGCCTGGACGGCGAAGGAGGCTGTGTTGAAGGCAGCGGGTTTAGGGCTGGGCGGCGGACTGGCGAACGTGACCATCGCTCCGGACGGGGCCGCGGCATGGCTGCATGGTTCGCGTTATTCGCTACGCCTCTGGACCCAGGAGGGCTTCAGCGTTGCGGTCGCTGAGGGCATCCGTGGCTAGAGGAAGGGATGGAGCATCGAGCAACAGCGTGAGATCTCTTCTGCAGCAACGTCTCGCCAAGGCCAACAACTTTCAGAAGGCGTTGATCACGTCTCTGCTCGCCTGGGTGGCCCTGGGGGTATGGAGCTATCTGATCGTCGTGCCGATCCTTTCAGCTGTCGCGTTCCTCTGGCTCGGGGTGACGGGCTGGCTGGTGTGGCGGATCTGGCGCAAACCCGTCGGCTGAGCTAGGGAATTGCGGTTCAGCAACTTAGAGTTCCGGCCGGTTTTGGTTCGTGTTCGGTGGAATTCACGGTGGTGATTCTGAGTGAGCAGGTTGGCTCCTACCCAAAAATCAACTGGACGGAATGGAAAGATCGCAACCGCAAGCAGATGAAAAGTCAGGGTGATGTGTGGTCGATGGCAACACTGTCTGGAGCCTCAATCTGGGATTGTTTGGACAACAACAAGATCGACCGACTCCACCTTGTGCAGTGGAAACCAGTTGACGACACGATGTATCAAGTGAGCTTGCCGCGCCGCTGAGATTGAACTAGCAACCAACGGTTCTTTGATATTTAATTAATCACAAAAAAGCACCTGTTCGATCCGAGAAGGTGCTTTTTGATTAATGCTGAGGATCAGTCTTTTTTCTTTTAGAGAAGGAAGAGGAAGACCACCGTAAACATGGAACCCAGCAGGAAGATCGAGTCCTCCTTGCGGTTGATGTCAAAGGGCTCGTGGGGCTCTGGAATCATGGGAAGAGCTGTTGAAGCCGGCAAGCTAGAGGACTCGGCTGTCCCTCGGCGGTTTGATGCTGTTTCAACCGCGCTAATCCGTATGCCGAGCTCCATTCCATTGCGCACTCGTTAACACGTCTTGGAGTTGATCAACCGCAAGCTGCTTTGCATCATTCCAGTCGTGGTCTGAGAGTCTGATCAGATATTCGTGCTGAGTGCCTGATCCTCTTTGCCTTGAGGTGATGATTGAAACGTCGTCGTAGGTGATGGGAAATGGGTTGCCAGCTGGTGCTCCAAGGGCAGCCTCTAGGGCGAACAACAAAAAATCAAAAATCACTGGATTGAAATATTCTTCGCTTTCATCCAGACCCCCACAAGCCAGCATTTGTTCTCTGGTTTGTGGGGTGTAGGTCACAAAGGAAAAGCAGCAGGGATCACCGGTGGCTTGCAGGTAGAGCCCTTTGAACCGACGCGTGTTCATCAATCAGCCTGCCGCCAGATGGGAGAGTTGGGATCCCAGACTGGTTTGGCGTAGGTGCCCTTCAGTTGTTGTTGAGGCTGATCGATGCCCAGTTGGCTATGGCATTGGCTTGCGAATTCAATCGAGTTTTTGTGGTATTCCTTCCAGGGCGCCAAGGTTTTGCCATTCCAGATCGGCGGCAAGCCTGTTTCTTTGAGCAGCTGATCAAAGGCGTCAAAGTGGGCCTGGAGTTGCTCGTCCGTGAGTACAGCCTCTGGCCGCGGCACCTTTAGAGCCTGTTTGAAGGGTGCGCTCTCCATGCATGTCTCGAAGCTTTTTGTGAGTTCCGCTTGATGGCTCCAGGCCTTCTGTTGGACCACTCCAAAGACAACCAGGCCTACCAGCATGAGGCCGATCGCGATGATCGCGCTGAGATGACCAGCCGGCTCTCTGGTGTTGTCCATTGGCTGGCTGCCCCCCCCCCCCAGCCAAGCCTAAGAAGGCTTTTTTTCTCCGGGTCCCACCACCGAGAGGTTCGTCCGAGCAGACTTGAACTCCTTGTTCTGCCTGCGGATGCGAGTTCTGCTCACGGCTCTCCTCTCACTCGCTGCTTGTGCGTTGGTGCTGGCGACTGGGGCGAAGAGCACCGAGCGTTTCACGACCCACATCGGTTCGCGGTTGCCGCCAGCAGAGCTGAATTGCGTCCAGTCAGGGCACGTTCAAACGGATGAGGGGCGCCGGCTCAGCGTTTTCAAATGTCCGGTTTGAGGCTGGTCAGATAAGGGTGATTGTGCCAATGGCCCATTGCCTACTAAGCAATTCGAGGCCAATCAGGGGGCTGCTTAGGGGCATCACGTCGAGCAAGGTGCGCCGGATCCTGAACGCCACAGCGGAGGTCGCCTGATGCGGAGTGCTGCAAGCGACAACGAAGGCTGAGCCTTCAACCCAAGATGTGCCGAATGGCTACCTTCTCCATGGCATCCAAGTTCTTCCACGTTCACCACGAGTTCCGCGCAGGCAAAGCTCAGCAGTGGTGGGAGACGGCCCAAGCAGCCATGGCTCCAGGTGGTGGCTGGGATGAGGCGGTAGCCAAAAACCTAGAGGCTGGGTTCTACAACCATTCGTTCTGTCCCGTTGGCCCTGAAGGCCCTGCCTTCTGCATCTGGGAAGTCCGTGAAGGAATCACAGCGGAGGAGTTTCAGGAATTTATCGATGGCCCCAATGGCGTGAACTTCGGATTGGGGGCATGGATGAACATCTGCCGGGAGATCAATGTTGAGATGGCAGGAAACCCCCCGTATCCGAGAAAGTTCTGAATCACCGCACGGGCGGACGTCACCGGCCCCAGCCTGTTTTTTTCTCTTGGCAACAAAATGCCGAGGTTGGTATCGATTCACGCTGAATCGACTGGTGTCACTGGCGTATTTGAGGTGCGTCACGTTCTGGAGGGCTCCGGGCGGGACACGGACCCATGTCAGCGGCAACTGCTGGGTCCGTCTGTCTTAGCGAAAATGATTGCTACTCAGCGCACTGGCGGGGGGCAGCAGTATGAATCAGGCCCACTTTTTATTGAACTGTTTTCGCGCTGTTCGTTCCATTTGCCAGCCCGACCAACTTCTCCACTCAATCTCCGCTGCCGTCAGGTGTTGGTCAGCGAGCGATTCAGTTTGATGTTCCTGGGTATCAAACCGGATGGGGCAAGTAGGTCCAGAATTCACATCGACCTCCCGATCTGGATCAACCCTGTCTTGCAGGGTGACCCATTGGAAGTTGTTCTTGTTACCGATGCCAATTGATAGGTATTTCAATCGAATGGGAGGTCTAGATAGATGGGCATCGCTAATGGACTGTGTACCTGTCATTGATGACACAAAAAACACGCAGCCCTATGGCTACTCAGAAGGCAGCACCATCGTGTGAGCAAGCTATGCGCTATTCCACCACCAAGGCCATCAACCTCGAAGCCCACATCGCTCGTAACCGTGAGCTAATCGCCAAGACCCACAAGTCATCTTCACCTCGGCCTCCTAGGCGGTGACGCAGAACCCAAAGCCGATCCTGTTTTTCTATACGTCAAGGCAGGCATGACGGTGATCGTTGACGACGGCAAGGACTGGCGCATTGACTCAGTGGGCTGACAGCGCGGTCGCTGCGTAACTACAGCTCTGGGTATTAATTCTCATCGTGGGGATTAAATCCACAGTCATGCCAACGAGTTTTCTAAATTTTCTACTGAATGAGCTTCATTCTCCGGTTTACTCGGCTGGATTATTTGATAAGGCGGGTAATGCACGACCCGCCTTTTTTATGTGCTTGTTTGACCCAATTTCAGCGCCGTCTTTGAGAACGCAAGTTCAGCAACGTGTTGATTGCCGCCAACGTGACCAAACAGGTGAGGCAAAAATCCTTGTAATCCATTGAGCATTGAGCAAGCCCCGCAGATTGCCACGTCGCCCCTGGGTCACATCGCTATGAGGGTCTGATTTGCACGCTGACCGCGTATCAAATGACGCGCCTAGGCCCTGAGACCTTAGTTAATTTCGGGATGAAGCACCTTGACTCAGCCTTCTTCAGTGGCTCGTACGGCGTCTTAAAAGGCCGTGTCGCAATGGTTATCGCCGCGATCATGTTCGCGCTGGTTTTCGTTGGCGGTGCCAACGCTGGTGATTGCTCCCGCAGCCAGTCAGCTGACGCACCAGCTACAAAGGGTTACCACTAAGCCTGATTGCGCTGGGGTCTAAGTCTTGGCCACCCGCACCCACAAGGCAGTGGAGGGGGTTGAACTTTTTAGGCGGTCTGAGGTCGCCTGCACTGCGTGGCGTTAAGGATTTCAGTGCTATGAGGCGGCTTCACTTCTGAGAACAGATGCAGCTCTAAAACGTCACTTGGCAGTTCCCCGAGATCGAAGGGCAAAAGGCTGCTTACGCCAAGTTGATTGAGTACGTGGCTAGCGGTGCTGAAGGTGATCACATTGACGGCTTCGAGTTGATCAGCCGCACGCACTGCCCTCAAACCGGCAGTGGCGTCGTGATCTGCAAAGCGGAGAGCAGCATGGTTTTGTTCAAGCACTTCGCTCCCTGGCGCGCGATGTTCGGCGTGGAATTCGATATGCAGTCTGCTTTCACCGATGAGGAAGCCTGTGCATGCCACAAGGAGTTGTTCGAGATGATGGGCGCCTGACTCAGGCTCACGCTCTGAAATTGCTTTTGCGGCCCCTGCCTTGGCCGGGGGTTTTTTATTGCCTGAGCAGAGGTACAAAAAAGCCGGTCATCACACCCGGCCCTATGCGCAGATGAACCTGTCTATCGGGTGACAGGTGACGAGCAAGGGAGCTGCAGTACCCATCCCTTCACCGCCTGGTTTCACCGGTGGGGGATTGGTGGCGCGGGACGCTGCGCACAGGAGCTATACAGCTGCTTGATCAGCCGTTGGCCGGCTTGGCCAGCTTGTAGAGGTTCAAGGCGAAGAGGGCCATGCCGAAGCTGCCGAAGGCGATGAGCAGGTCTTGTGTGGTGAAGGCCACGACTCTCGTTGCAAAACTTTGTTAACTAACGTAACGTAAGCGCAGGGATGCGTCGCAAAGTCGTTCCGAGGGGGCTGTGGGCGGTCCTCTTTTTTTATGACATACCCCTTTGGTGCCATCAAGGCAGACCTCGAAAAAGCCTTCCGGCTACCCGATGCTCCACCGCTTGAGCAGCCTCAGAAGCAAGACGCTGCCGAGCTGAGCGAGTCAGAGCTGTCGACGGTTCTGTTTGAGCACCCCGGCGTCTGAGGCGTCCATACTCATGGCCCAGCAAGGGATTGACCCATGGCGGTGCTTGGGCGTCAGGCCATTCTTCAAGCGATCGACGACGGGCTGATCGCGATCACGCCCTTCAATGCCGACCATGTTGGGCCGGCATCGGTGGATCTCACCCTCGGCTCCACGTTTCGAGTGTTCCGCAAGGTGCATGAAGTGATCGAGGTTCGTGATCACACCGACTACCGCGAATGCACCGACAAGCTGGAGATCCCCGAGGGCGGCCACATCCTGATCATGCCGGGGGAGACCGTGCTGGGGATCACCCGCGAAAGGGTCAGGCTCGGCCCAGGCCTTTGCGGTTGGCTTGAGGGCCGCAGCCGCTTTGCTCGCTTGGGGCTCATGGTGCACATCAGTGCACCGTTCATGGGGCCGGGGATCGACAGTCAGCAGGTGCTGGAAATGAGCAACTTTGGTCCGGCGCCACTGGCGGTGGTGCCGGGCACGCTGATCTGTCAGTTCATCTTCCAGCGCATGGATGGTGAAGAGCACTACGCCGGCCGCTTCGCTGGGCAGAGCCAGAGCAGTTTTTAGAGGTCTTCTTCGGCTTCTCCTTTGATCTGGCAATCACTTGTGGGGTAAGCCACGCAAAGCAGGGCAAAGCCTTTGGCGATTTGTTCGTCATCCAGGAAGCTTTGATCCGATTGATCCAGAGAGCCACTCGAGAGCTTGCCTGCGCAGGTGGAGCAGGCACCAGCTCGGCATGAATAGGGCAGATCAGCACCCGCTTCTTCAGCAGCATCAAGAATGTACTGATCGTCGGCACAGGCAAAGCTCGAGGAGCCTTCCGATGTGGTGATCGTGATTTGATACGAAGCCATTGGTGCAATCAGTGCATGCATCAATCAAAAATCCAATTGGATGCCTTCGCTGATGCATTCAAGGAAGACTTCGGGATCGATGTAGCAAGTCATACTGGATTAATTCTGATGTTATTGATCACTGATTTTGCAGGTCAGATTGATTGCTGTTGAGGGTGTTTTGATTCAACCGCTCAACTCAGAAAACCCCGGTTGCACTCGGGCAAATCAGGGTTGTGGCGAGCAGCACCCAGCCCACCAGCTGAAGCCATTGCGTGAGTGGCGTTCCCATGGCTTGACAGTCGAGTGGGTCGTCCCAAAGGGGTGGTTCATCAAATTCTTCCAACAGCGAGTTGGCTTCTACTCCTTGCCAGCCAGCAGCAGTTGAATCACTTGATTTCAGATGAATCGAGTCAGGCGTTCTGCTTCCTTTCCCTGATGCCCGGTCTCGAACTTGATCGGAGGCACATCACCTGTGTCTTCGTGAAATCGTGAGATGAGCGACACAGGATTGGGCGCATCAACTACTCCGTCGTAACTCTCCTGGTTCGACGGTTGACGTATCAACTGACTCCGTTTGTTCGCACACGTTGAAAGCCAAACAAGGCCTCGCCATGGGCAACCCAGCGGCGCATGCTCGAAGCATGCAAGCCAAAACATCGGAAGCCTTAGAGGTTCTCGCGGCTGTTGTTGTCACCGCCGGCTTGGTGGCGGGCAACCTCGTGTTGTTTTCGCCGTTGCGCGTGGACAACGGCGTGCCGCCTGCCCCGGCATCGCAAACGGCGGAACGCCCTTAGCGCTTGAACACGCCGTTGCAGTCGCCTGGAGCAGGTTTCACAAAGCAGTGCCCCTCAACAGGCCAGTACCCCAGAGCTGGAAAAGTCAGGCCTTGGGCCCGGGCTTCGGCGTTAACGGCATCAACGCCTCGGGCCTGGATCAGCACGTTTCCCTCGCCATCCACCAGGTCCAGGAAATCCATTTCCTCGGTCTCGGCCGTGGGGTTGGCGTGGCCCTGCAGGGGAACAACCACCAGCACACAGGCCATGAGTAAGGGGCGCAGCATCGGCCTGGAAAGGGGGAATGAAGGATGAGTTGAATCAGCCGTCTTGATGGGAGGCGAGGGCACGCACCACGTCGCCTCTGGTGATCACGCCTACGGGACATTGGTTGCCGTCCAGCACGAACAGGCGTTGCGTGCCCCGATCATGCAGCTGGGATGCCGCCTTGGGCAGCGCTAACGCCGTATCGCAGCTGTGGGAGTCCTTGCGCATCAGATCGCTCACCTTGGTGCCGAGTACCTGGTGCACTTGCTTGTCCCAGTTCAAGGGATTGCGCAGGTAGATCACGCTGTCCAACAGCATCACGTAGGGGCCGGCATCAACACCGCTCTCCCGCACCATCAGATCTTGCTCCGTCAGCTCGCCGATCAGACGTCCCTCGGCATTCACCACCGGCAAACCACTCACGTGGTGGTCGCTGATCATCTGAACGGCTTGCTGCAACGGGGTGTCGGGCGTGACCGTCAGAACCGGCTGGGTCATCACATCAGCCACCGTCAGCTGCAGGACCATGATCAAGGTTCAGCTCCTCACATTCTGAGCGTTGTTTCTGTCTTTGCGTTCGATTGCCAACGGGCTCACCGTGGCGCGAGCCGCTGCCGGTTTCCCGCTGATCCTTGCCCTGCAGTTCGGCTGGCAGGACTGGGCCTGGTGGTTGCTGCTGCTGGCCGGGCTCAGTGATGCAGCCGATGGTTGGCTGGCCCGGTGCGCCGGGGGTGGCAGCAGCTGGGGCGCCCGCCTCGACCCCCTCACCGACAAGGTGCTGATCGCGGCACCGTTGCTCTGGCTGGCGTCGTCCGCTGTGCTGCCGCTCTGGGCGGTCTGGTTGTTGCTGGCCCGTGAATTGCTGATCTCGGGCTGGCGCTCCCAGGCCAGTGATGGCGGGCCGGCTTCGCTGTCGGGCAAAGCCAAGACGATCCTTCAGTTCCTCAGCCTGTTGCTGATGCTCTGGCCCTCCGGCTGGATCGCTGCTGCCGGGCTTCAGAGCCTGGGCTGGTGGCTGTTCTGGCCCTCCCTCGCCCTGGCTCTGAGCTCAGCTCTGGGCTACATCACGCCCCGATCAGCGCCTCGTCAGAACTGAAGTCTGGCGCTGCGGTTGGGTTCAGGGCGTAGTCGTTGCTGTAGCTGTCGGCCAGGCCATTGGCCAGGTCGAAGCTGGGTTGCCAGGCCAGTTCGCGTTCCACCCGGGTGATGTCGGTGAGGAAGTGATTGAGCCGCAGCGGGAAGGCCTTGCGCGCCTTGGGGTCCAGATCGCTGGGGTTGAAGCTGCGCAGCTCGAGGCCATCGGGATCGCGGCCGCAGGCCACGGCAGCGGAGCGGATCAGGCCCCGGAAGCTGATGCCCTGTTTGCCAGAGCAGTTGTAGATGCGATTGGCCGCAGCATCCACCTCGATGCAACGGGCCATCGCTTCCGCCAGATCCTCCACATGGCCCAGTTGGGTGATCGTGCTGCCGTCACCGGGCAGCGGAATCGGGCGGTTGTGAACGATGCGATCGAAGAACCAGCGTTCCACCGGGTTGTAGTTGCCCGGGCCATAGATGTAGGTGGGACGGAAGCTGGTAAAGGGGATGCCCTCCTTGCGCAGCCAGGCCTCGGTGTCGGCCTTGCCGGCGTGACGGCTCTGCGGATCGGTGGGGCTGGTTTCATCCAGGGGCCACTGCTCCGAATCGGCGTACACCCCAGCTGAACTTACGTACACAAAGCGATGGCTGGGGGCCCCGGTGATGGCCACCACGCGGCTGCTGTCCTCTTGCTTGCGTCCGGAGCTGTCGACGATCACATCGAAGCTGCGGCCCTGCAGCGCGCTCAGACCTTCATCGCTGCTGCGATCGCCACACAGGTGTTCCACGCCGGCGGGGACGGGGTTCTTGCCGCGGGTGAACAGGGTGAGTGCATGGCCCTGGGCCTGCAGGCGGGCCACCAGGGGCCGGCCCACGAAGCGGGTTCCCCCCATCACCAGGATCTTCATGCACTTGGGCCCGAAAAGCGCAGCCATTGAAGCGTGGCGCTGCAGGATGGAGGGTCTCTGGTCCGACCCCGATGGAGATCATTCCCGCCATTGATTTGCTCGATGGAGCCTGTGTTCGGCTTCACCAGGGGGATTACGACCAGGTGACCCGCTTCAGTGAGGATCCTGTGGCGCAGGCCCTCAGCTGGCAGAGCCAGGGGGCAACCCGTTTGCATCTGGTGGATCTCGATGGCGCCAAACGGGGTGAGCCGATCAATGACGCAGCGGTGCGGGCCATCACCGCCGCCCTCGATATCCCTGTTCAGCTCGGGGGTGGTGTGCGCTCGCTCGAGCGCGCCGAAGAATTGATCGCCTGTGGCCTGGATCGGGTCATCCTCGGCACGGTGGCGATTGAACAGCCGGAGTTGGTTCAGGAGTTGGCCCAACGCCATCCCGGCCGCATCGTGGTGGGCATTGATGCCAACGATGGCCGGGTGGCCACCCGGGGCTGGATCGAGCAGAGCGATGTTCTGGCCACCGATCTGGCCAAGCAGTTCAGTGCCGCCGGCATCGCGGCGATCATCACCACTGACATCGCCACCGATGGCACCCTCGCCGGCCCCAATCTGGAGGCCCTGCGAACCATGGCGCAGTGCAGCGCCGTTCCGGTGATTGCCTCCGGTGGCATCGGCTGCATGGCCGACCTGCTCTCGCTCCTGCCCCTGGAGCCCCTTGGTGTGACGGGGGTGATCGTTGGTCGAGCCCTCTACGACGGCCGTGTCGAGCTGGCGGAGGCCATCGCCGCGTTGGGCGAGGCAAGGCTTCAAGACGTCACCGCCGTGGCGGCAGACATCGCCTGAGCTGGCCTAGGGCCTTATGGTTAGAGAAGCAGGCACCTTCTGTGGTAATAGCAGCCGCTGGCAAGAGCAGCACGCCGTCCGCCGCGGGCAGCTTGCAGGAGGTGTTTGAGCAGTGCCGGCGGCTTGGGATGCGCCTCAGCCGTCAGCGGCGCATGGTGCTCGACCTGCTCTGGAGCGAGAAGAGCCACCTCAGCGCCCGCGACATCTTTGAACAGCTGAATCTGAGGGGCCGCAGCATCGGCCATACCTCGGTGTACCAGAACCTCGAAGCCCTTCAGTCGGCTGGGGTGATCGAGTGTCTCGACCGCGCCAGTGGTCGCCTCTACGGCTACCGCAGTGATCCCCACAGCCATCTCACCTGTCTGGACAGCGGTTTGATCGAAGACATCGACGTTCTTCTCCCCGACGATCTGTTGCGTCAGATCGAACAGCGCACCGGCTTTCGCATCGAGTCGTACACCCTGCAATTGAACGGCCGACGCACCCTGGAGAACTGAGCAGAAGCTCGTTACCTTGAGCCCAACTGTTTCGGGTTCAACCCTTGGTCTCCCCTTCGCCGGTGCGGATGTTGCTGCTCGCTCCGGATCTGCTCGGGGAGTCGCTGGCGCTGAAACTCACCTCCGCCCGGGAGGATTGGGAGGTGGTGCTTCGCCCTGAGCGCCTGACGGGTGCCCCGGCCTTGGTGATCTGGTCGATCGACACCGTGGCCTCATTGGCGTCGCTTCAGCAGGAGTTGTTCGCCCTGCAGGAGCGCTGGCAGCCCGCTCCGGTGCTGCTGCTGCTGCCCAGCGAGTTACGCCTGTCGCGGGAGCAGCTGCTGGAGCTGCCGGCGGCCGGCCTGCTGCAAAACGTTGATGCCCAGGGCCTGCAGAACGCCATCGAAACCCTGTTGCAGGGCGGACGGGATATTCGCCTGGAGGCTGCATCGGAGACTCCAAGCCAGCAGCAGACCATGGGTCTGGGCCAGTGGTTGCTGGTGAGTGGCCTGCAGCAGGTGAGCCGCGACCTGCAACGGGTGGAGGCCCTGCTCAATCCACCCCCGGAGCAGCCGTTGCTGTTCCTGCTGCTGCAGGGGCGCCGCCGCGAATTGCGCTTCGCCAAGGGCTTGCTGCTCTGGCTCTGGGGGCCACTGCAGATGGGCCTCGAGCATGCAGAACCGCTTGGCCCCTCCGTGTCCAGCGATGGATCACCCACCACCACGGCGATCAGCCTGCGAGAACGCAATGCCGTTGCCGTATGGGATGCCATCCGCGACCGCATCGATGCATCGGTTCAGGCTGGATTGACCAATTCCACCGGCCGTCTGCTGGCGATTGAGGGTCTGCACCCGGATCGCCGCCGGGAGTTGCTGCTGGCTCTGTTGCAACAACTGGATCAGGTCTTGCAGCGCCTGCGCAGCCGCCAGGACGCCACGGCGATCGCTCAGACCTGGGATTCCTTGCAGCCCGAGTTGCGCCAGCAGGCCCTCACCGCCCTGGCCGGCAGTTACGTCCAGATCCCCTGCGATGGCGAGCTGCAGCCGGTGGTGGCTTCGCTGCTCAGCCGTGCTGATCTCACCGGCGCCGACGGCGAGCTGCCCGATCCAACCGGGATGCTGGCGCCGCTGGTGGCCGATCAACCGATGCTGGTGAACGGCCTGCTGCTCCCGGCCGATGACCCCAGGGCCTTCCTACAACTGGAAACCCTGGTCAGCAATTGGCTGGTGAGAACGGCGGAACTGATTGGTGCCGAATTGCTCGATGCCTGTGGTGACTGGCCGGAGCTGCGCCGTTACCTGCTGCGGGACCCCCTCCTGGCAACCCGGGAACTCGACCGGCTCAGGAACCGCTTGAACACCCAGCTGCGTTGGGCGGATTGGGTGGAGCGCCCCATTCAGCTTTACGAAAGCCAGCGCACCCTGTTTCAGTTGCGCTCCGGTCGCATCGAACCGCTGCTGCTGACGGAGCCCCGCGACAAGGAGCTCAATCAGCTGGGTTGGTGGCAGCGGCAGGTGGCCTTACTCCTGGAAGCCCGGGATGCCCTCGCACCCCAGGTGCAGGCCCTGGTGCGCCGCATCGGCGACCTTGCCGTGATCCTGCTCACCCAGGTGCTGGGGCGCGCCATCGGTCTGGTGGGGCGGGGCATTGCCCAGGGCATGGGACGCAGCTTCGGCCGCGGTTAGGCCCCTGGGTCCACAATGGCGATCCGCTGCTTCGGCTTGATGCTTGCTTTGGTGCGCTGTCTGATCACAGTTTCGATCGCGCTGCTGCTCCATGTCGCACCATGCGCCGCTGTGTTGAACAGCGACAGCTACGACGGCAACATCTATGCCCTCTACGCCGGCAATGGCTCGTTGGTTCCTCCCGCCAGCACCCTGGAGGAGTCCCTCGCTGAGGGACGCACAGCCGTGATCGTCTACTACCTGGATGACAGCGCCGTGAGCAAACGCTTCGCTCCGGTGGTGTCGGAACTGCAACGGCTGTGGGGCCGCAGCATCGATCTGCTTCCCCTCTCCACCGATCCACTGCAGGGCCGTGAAGCGCTGGGTGCGGGTGATCCAGCCACCTATTGGTCCGGAACCATTCCGCAGGTGGTGGTGATCGGCACCAGTGGCCGGGTTGTGCTCGACCAGAACGGTCAGGTTCCCCTGGCGGCGATCAACGACGCCATCAGCGCCTCCACCGGTCTTCCCGCTCCGGATCTGGGACGCATTGACCAGGAAGGCAGCTTCAACGAAGTGAACATCGAAGTGACCGCCAACTGAGACGCCCACCGCCATGGCGCCTACGCTGCCGGCCAGTTGTCCCGGTCGCTGAGCCGGATCCGCTGTGTCGCTGCTGCTTGCTCCGCTCGGCCTAGGACTTGCTGTGGCCTGGCTGGAGCTCCGCCATCGCCTCAGGCCTGCTTCACCGTTGCGGATGACCCCGCGCGACTGGCGTGTTGATGACCTGGGCGGGCGGCTCCGCATCGAGGGTGTGCTGGAGATCAGCAACCCCCACCCCCGCATGGAGATTTTTGTGCCGGAGCTGCGGGTCGAGCCCGTGCTGCTGGGGTCCTCTGATCCCGCCGGCCTGGAGGTGACAACGCGGATCATTGCCGACCATCCCGACGAGGAGACCCGCGCAGACGGCTACTGGGCGGCCTACATCGTCAAAGGACGCAAAACCACGCGTGCCCGGGTCTCGATCGAGATCACCGGCCCGACCCCATCCGCTCGCATCGACAGCCTCTGGGTGGATGCCCACTGGGTGAATTACGGACCCTTCGGTCGCTTGCAGCGCCGTCAGGGCGTGCTGGTGCCCTTGAGCCGTCCTGAACCTCTGCAGCCCGATCAAGCTCACTTCCGCCAGGGGGAAGGCTGCCGCGTCTTGCCGCTGCGCACCCACCTGCTCGGCCCCCTGGATGACGCCATCGACGTCCTGCGCACCTACGCCGCCGATCTGGTGCAGCCCGGCGACATCCTCACCATCGGCGAGACCCCCGTGGCGGTGATCCAGGGTCGCTACCGCCATCCCAGTGAGGTGGAACCCGGCATGGTGGCGCGCCTGGCCTGCCGCGTGTTTCATCCCACCAGCAGCCTGGCCACGGCCTGCGGCATGCAGACCTTGATCGATCTGGTGGGGCCCACCCGGGTGCTGGCCGCCTGGCTGGGGGGTCTGCTGATGAAGCTGGTGGGCATCCCCGGTGGCTTCTATCGCCTCGCCGGTGACCAGGCCCGCTTGATCGACGACATCACCGGCACCACACCGCCCTATGACCAGACCATTGTTCTTGGTCCATCCCGGGCTGAGCAGTTCTGTCGTGATGCTTCTGCCGAACTCGGGGTCGACGTTGCCATCGTCGACGTCAACGACCTCGGCCGCGTGAAGGTGCTGGCCTCCAGCCCCGGCTGTGATGAGGGCTTGCTGGGCCGGGCCCTGCGTCCCAATCCCGCCGGCAATGCCGATGAGCGCACCCCCCTGGTGTTGGTGCGGCCAGGCCTGGAATGAGCGATACATTGTGAGCAGTTGGGGTTGAGGGTGTCCTGTGACAGAACCCAAGACCACCTCCATCCGCATTGAGCCCCTTAATCCGGCCCACCTGGCCCAGTGGGTTCAGGACGCGCCGATCGATCAGCTTTCACGCTTTCAGGGTTTTCTGATCGGTGAATGGCTCTCCAGAGTTGAGCAACGCTTTCCCGATCTGCTCCCCAGCCGTTCGCCCCGTTGCCTGATCGCCCTCGCGGGAGATCGCCCGGTGGCCAGTGTGGTGGCCCGGCCGTTCAACCGCCGCGGCAGCTGCTGGATCCTTCGTCTGCCGGAGCTGCTGGGCCCGCTGGACGATCACAGCCAGCGCACCATTCAGCAGTCCCTGCTTCAGCAGGCTTTGCAGTCGTGGACGGCCCAGATCTGCAGCTGGGTGATCCGCTGCCCGGCCACCGATGCCGATGCCATTGCCCTGCTGCGGGAGCTGGGCTTTCAACCGCTTCGTCCGTATCAGTGCTGGTGTCCACCAGGGGCTGGGGTTGATCCAAATGGCACCGATCCGTTGCCAGGGGGTCTGCGCTGGGCGGCTTTGAACCGCCGCACCGCCCAATTGCTCTGGCCGATCGAGCAGGGCGGCAGCCACAGCCACCTGCGTCAGATCACCGACCGCCATTGGCTGGATCTGCTGGACCGCAACGGCCCCGGCTGCGGCGTGCTGATGGCTGGAGATGCTGTGTTGGCCGGCTGCATCCGCCTTCCCGATGCGGGAGAGGCAGGGTTCCTGGAACTGATGCGCGACGTCGCCTGGGATCCCCGGCTGGATCAGGCCCTTCCCCAGGTTTTGAACGGGATCCTTCAGCGCGGCCGCCCCCGCGGGCTGCTCACGGCCTTTGACGATGCCCCCCTCGGCCGGATCCTGGAGGCGGAGGGCTGGACCCGCGGCGACGAGCAGCTGCTGCTCGGACGCAGCATGTGGCGGCGTCAGTCACCCCAGCGCAACCTGCAGCTGACCCGATCGCTCGATCAGGTGCTGGGCCGATTGCGGCCTCAGGGCACACCTTTGCCCACACCAAGCCTGGGTGATCGGCACTGATGCGGCCGCGTCCCTGTTCGATCCTCAGCCTCGATGTGGGCCGGCGGCGCATCGGCCTGGCCGGCTGCGATGCCCTGGGCATCAGCGTCACGCCCCTCGCTGCCCTGCGTCGTGGTCGCTTTGATGCGGATCTGGTCGTTCTGCGGGCCCACTGCCGTGAACGGTCGGTGCAGGGGCTCGTGGTGGGCTTGCCCCTGGATGCCGCGGGCCAGCCCACGGCCCAGGCGGAGCATTGCCAGCGTTACGGCCTGCGCCTGGCTGCCGCCCTCGATTTGCCCTTGGCCTGGGTGAATGAACACAGCAGCACCTGGGCGGCCGGTGAACAGTTCGGGCTGACGGGCGATCGCAGCGGACGTCTGGACAGTGCAGCTGCTGCCCTGCTGCTGGAGCAATGGCTGGCGGAGGGTCCGGAGCTCAAACCGGCCCAACAGAGTGCGTCAAGGTCGGGCGCCGGGGCGGGCGATGGTGGATCCTGAGCCCAGTCAGAGCCGCGTCGATGTCTGAGTCGGGCCCCGGTAAGAGCAGCGATCACCCCACCCTGCTGGTCCGCGACCGCGAGGGCCATGACCTGCTGTGTTTCCTCGAGCATCTGATCCCCATCGAGGGGCAGGACTACGCCCTGCTCTCGCCGGTCGACACACCGGTGTCGCTGTTTCGGCTCAATGACGATGCAGAGCCGGTGCCGATTACGGAAGTTGCCAGCAGCGAGCCAATTCTCTCGGTGGCTGATGTGGTGCTCCAGGAGCACGACTTGGTTTTGGTGCGATCGGCGATCACCCTCACCGTCAGTGGCGAACTGGAGGAGCCGGATCAGGACGAGCTCGACGAGCTGGAAGAGGACGACGATGTTGATGAGGACGCCGAGACTTTTGAGCTGCTGGTGAGCTTCATGGTCGACGCGGAGGAATACGGTCTCTACATCCCCCTCGATCCCTTCCTGGTGTTGGTGCGGATGGTGGATGGCCAGGCGGTGCTGCTGAGCGAGGATGAGCTCGACCGCGTTCAACCCCTGATTGAGGCGGAACTGGAGGAGCGTGAATGGCCGGATTGACGGCACAGCACTGGCTGACCCCCGATTGGGATCCCCACCTCACCATTGCCCAGCTTTCGTTGCCCCACCTCACGGCCCACGGCCTGAAGGCCGCCGTCATCGACGTCGACCGTACCCTTCTGCCCGGTCGTGACGTAACCCTGCCAGGGCCGGTGCGCGACTGGCTGGTTGATGCCGGCCGCCGCCTGCAGTTGCACCTGTTCAGCAACAACCCTTCCCGCGATCGGATTGCGGCCGTGGCTGATCAGCTGCAGGTCAGCTTCACCTTTGGTGCCGGCAAGCCCCGCCGTGGCGCCCTGCGCAGCGTGGTTCGCGATCTCGCGCTGCCCCCGGAGGCGATCGCGATGATCGGCGACCGCCTTTTCACGGATGTGATCTGCGGCAACCGAATGGGGCTTTACACGGTGTTGGTTCGACCGGTTCGAGACGACGGCAAGCCCTGCCGCCATGACCGGGTGCAGCGGTTTGAACGCGCCATGGCCCGCGTGATGGGGGCGCCTTCAGCATGACCCTTTGGGTCGTGAAAATCGGCACCAGCCTGCTTCGGGGGGAGACCGCCACCACGATTGATGGCTACGCCCGCTGCTTCGCAGGGGCCATGGACCGCGGTGACCAGGTGGTGCTGGTCACCAGTGGTGCCGTTGGGCTGGGCTGTCAGAAGTTGGCCCTCACCAACCGACCCGACACGGTGGTGGCCCTGCAGGCGGCTGCGGCCATCGGCCAGGGCGCGCTGATGGCGCTGTACGAACGGGCCATGGAACGCCATGGTCGTTCCGTGGCGCAAGTGCTGCTGACCCGCTCCGACCTGGCCGATCGCCGTCGGTATCAGAACGCTTCGGGCACTTTGCGGCAGCTGCTGAGCTGGGGGGTGCTGCCGGTGATCAACGAGAACGATGCCCTCTCGCCGGCGGAGTTGCGCTTCGGCGACAACGACACCCTCTCGGCGTTGGTGGCTGCCGCCCTTGAAGCCCAGCAACTGATCCTGCTCACGGATGTTGATCGCCTTTATTCCTCGGACCCGCGGGTTGATGCCAACGCCGAACCGATCTCGGATGTTCGCCACCCCCGGGAGTTGGACTCCTTGGAACAGGGGGCTGGAGTCGGGGGGCGCTGGGGCACCGGGGGCATGACCACGAAGCTGGCGGCAGCCCGCATCGCCACCGCCAGTGGCATCACCGTGCAGCTCGCCGATGGCCGCGACACCGCTCGCCTCGAGGCTTTGTTGCAGGGGGAACGGGGGGGGACGGTGTTCCATCCCCACCCCGAACCCCTGGGCAACCGACGCAGTTGGCTGGCCCACGTGCTTCAGCCTGAGGGTGAACTGCAGCTGGATGCGGGGGCCTGTGCTGCCCTGCAGCACCGTGGTGCTTCTCTGCTGTTGGTGGGTGTGACGGCGGTGCGGGGTGAGTTCGCCGCTAATCAACCCGTTCAGTTGCTGGACCCCGATGGGGAGGACCTGGGCCGTGGGCTCTGTTCGATGGACAGCGACCAGTTGCGGGCCGCGATGAATGACCCATCACCGGGGGAGTCCTCCCCGGTGGTGGTGCATCGCGATGGTCTGGTGCTTCGCAGCCGTTAACCACGTCTACGATCCGCCGGACTGCCCTGGCCTCCATGCGTTTCAGCACCCTGATCAAGGTTTTGCAGACCGGTGATGCAGGCCTGCGTTGGAGCCAGCCGGGCTTGGACCCATGGCTTGAGGGTGCCGCTTCACTCGATCAGGCCTCAGCCGCCCAGCTCAGCTTTCTGGAGAAGGGCAATGCCCTGATGGCGGCTTTGGGCGCCAGCGGCGTGGGTGCCCTGTTACTGCCCGACCAACAGGATCTGATTGATCTGGCTTCGCAGCGTGGCATCGCATTTGCGGTCTTCGCGGATCCGCGTCTGGCCTTTGCTGAAGCCCTCGATCAGTTGCATCCCCGCCGCCGGCCCTTGGCGGAGATTCACCCTTCGGCGGTGATCGATGAACGGGCTGTGGTGGGCCCCGGCACAGCGGTGGGCCCGCGGGTCTGCATCGGGGAGGGAAGCCGTCTTGGTGCCGACTGCATCGTTCATCCCGGGGTGGTGATCTACGACAACGTGGTGGTGGGTGATGGCTGTGAGCTGCACGCCAATGCCGTGCTCCACCCCGGCAGCCGTCTCGGGCGGGGCTGTGTGGTGAACTCCAATGCCGTCGTCGGCTCCGAAGGGTTCGGCTTTGTGCCGACGGCCAAGGGCTGGCGAAAAATGCCGCAGACCGGCCAGGTGGTTCTTGAAGACGGCGTTGAGGTGGGTAGCGGCACCACCATTGATCGCCCTTCCGTCGGCGAGACCCGCATTGGTGCCGGCACCAAGATCGACAACCTGGTGCAGATTGGCCATGGCGTCACCACCGGCCGTGGCTGCGCCTTCGCCTCCCAGGTGGGCATCGCCGGCGGCGCCCACATCGGCCAGGGGGTGATCCTGGCGGGCCAGGTGGGGGTCGCCAATCGTGTTGTCGTCGGCGATCGCGCCATCGCCAGCTCCAAGACTGGTATTCACGCTGATGTGGACCCCGGAGCGGTGGTGAGTGGTTTCCCCGCGATTCCGAATCGTCTCTGGCTGCGATGTGCCACCACCTTCAGCAAGCTGCCGGAGATGGCCAAGACCCTGCGGGAGCTCAAGCGGGACACCCCTCAGTAACCTCAGCGGTCGACCTGCCGCACCGCACCGTCATGGCTCAGCACCGCGTTGTTCTCCTGCCCGGTGATGGCATCGGCCCCGAGATCACCGCTGTCGCCCGTCAGCTGCTGGAGGTGGTGAGCCAGCGCCATGGCTTTTCGTTGAGCTTTGAAGAGCATCCGATCGGTGGCAGCGCTATCGATGCCACCGGTGAGCCGTTGCCCGCCAGCACCCTCGAAGCCTGCAAGGCAGCCGATGCGGTTTTGCTCGCCGCCATCGGCAGCCCCCGTTTTGACAGTCTTCCCCGAGAGAAACGCCCCGAAACCGGCCTGCTTGGCCTGCGCGCCGGCATGGAGCTGTTTGCCAATTTGCGGCCGGTGAAGATTGTTCCGGCCCTCATCGATGCCAGCAGCCTCAAGCGTGAGGTGATCGAGGGGGTGGACCTGATGGTGGTGCGGGAACTCACCGGGGGGATCTACTTCGGTCAGCCCAAGGGACGCATTGAGACCGAGGGGGACGAGCGCGGCTTCAACACCATGACCTACTCCGCCTCGGAGGTTGATCGCATCGCGAAGGTGGCCTTTGAGATCGCCCAGGAGCGGCGGGCCCGGCTCTGCTCGGTGGACAAGGCAAATGTGCTCGATGTGAGCCAGCTTTGGCGGGACCGCGTGGATGCCATGGCGCCCAGCTACGGCGCTGTGGAGGTGAGCCACATGTATGTGGACAACGCGGCGATGCAGCTGGTGCGTGATCCCCGCCAGTTCGATGTGCTGCTCACCGGCAACCTCTTCGGCGACATCCTCAGCGATGAGGCTGCGATGCTCACCGGCTCCATCGGCATGCTGCCCTCAGCCTCCCTCGGCAGTGAGGGCCCTGGTTTGTTTGAGCCTGTGCACGGTTCAGCTCCCGACATCGCCGGTCAGGACAAGGCCAATCCCATGGCCATGGTGCTGTCGGCCGCAATGATGCTGCGCATCGGCCTCAAACAGGCCGCGGCTGCCGATGATCTTGAGGCCGCTGTGGATGCCGTTCTGGCCGGTGGCTTCCGCACGGGTGATCTCATGGCAGAAGGCTGCACCCAGCTGGGTTGTCGCGCTATGGGTGAGCAATTGCTCAAAGCTCTGTAAGCCAGAGATTGGTGCAATCGGGCCCTGATCTGGCAGGATCGCCGGGCCCGTAGTCCCTGCGTCGATGTCGAAGCGTCATCCGGTTGTCGCTGTTACCGGTTCTTCCGGAGCTGGAACCAGCACCGTCAAGCGCGCCTTCGAGCACATCTTTGCGAGGGAAGGCATTACCCCTGCAGTGGTGGAAGGCGATAGCTACCACCGCTACGAGCGGATGCCCATGAAACAGGCCATGGCGGATGCCCTGGCCAAGGGTGAGAACTTCTCCCACTTCGGCCCTGAGGCCAACCTCTTCGACAAGCTCGAGGAACTGTTCCGCACCTATGGCGAAACCGGTGCTGGTCAGAAGCGCTACTACCTCCACAGCGTTGAAGAAGCGGCTGAACACAACGCTCGTCTTGGCGTCAACCTTGAGCCGGGTCAGTTCACGCCTTGGGAAGACATCCCGACCGGCACTGATGTGCTGTTCTACGAAGGCCTCCACGGCGGTGTGAAGGGCGAGGGTTACGACGTTGCCGCCCTGGCCGACCTCCTGGTGGGTGTGGTGCCGATCACCAACCTTGAGTGGATTCAGAAAATCCACCGCGACAACGCTGAGCGTGGTTATACCGCTGAAGCGATCGTTGACACGATCCTGCGCCGGATGCCTGATTACATCAATCACATCTGCCCGCAGTTCAGCCAGACCGACATCAACTTCCAGCGTGTTCCCACCGTGGACACCTCCAACCCCTTCATCTGCCGGAACATCCCGACCCCGGATGAAAGCTTCGTGATCATCCACTTCCGCAAGGGTGCTCGTGAGAAGTGGGGGATCGACTTCGGTTACCTGCTGAACATGATCCACGATTCCTTCATGTCCAGCCCCACCAGCATCGTGGTGAACGGCGGCAAGATGGGCTTCGCGATGGAACTTATCCTCACTCCGATCATTCACCGCATGATCGAAGAGAAGAACAAGCTCAGCTGATCGCTTCTCCCACCAACAATCGTCTCTACAATGGGCCCATCTGAGTGATCAGGTGGGCTCTATTTCTTTGTCAACGCCCTCCTTTGAAATCCGCGGAGCCTCGGGGGCGCCCTCGACGCCCCGCTGGGATCGCATTGACAGCCGCTCGCTGATCGCCCAGGCCCGTCGCATTTATTTCGCCTATCTCTCCAGCACTCCTGCGGGGCAGGAGCCTCTCGGTGTGGTGGTGGATCCGCAGGAACCCGATGGCCGCGTGGTCTTCGAGACCCCTGTTCTTCTGCCGGACGAAGAGTTCATTGCCATCGATCTGATCCGGGGACGCACGAGCCGCGGTCGGACCCGATGGAAGGGTTGATCCTGGCTTGGGCCGGCCTGCTGGGCGCCTGCGTCGGCAGCTTCACCAACGTGGTGGCCTGGCGCTTGATTCCCCGGCGTCGATTCCCAGTCCGGCTTTTAATGGTGTGAGCTGACAGCTCTGTGTGTCTCTGTTCGATTGGTTTGCTGATCGCCGCAAGGGTCAGTACGTCGCCAACATCAAGCAGGAACCCGATGAAGGCGATGGGCTGTGGAGCAAATGCCCGGAGTGTGGTCAGGTCGTTTATCTCAAAGACCTGAAACTCAACGCCAGTGTTTGCGCCAACTGCGGCCATCACCACCGGATCGACAGTGCTGAACGCATCGCACTGATTGCGGACCCCGACAGCTTCCAGGTGCTGAATGCGGATCTGTCACCGGTGGATCCCCTCGGATTCAAAGACCGGCGCGCCTACGCCGACCGGCTGAGGGAAAGTCAGGCCTCAACGGGGCTACGGGATGGTGTCGTCACCGGGCTCTGCCGGGTGGAAGGCATCCCCATGGGTCTGGCAACGATGGACTTCCGCTTCATGGGGGGATCGATGGGCTCGGTGGTCGGGGAGAAAATCACCCGTCTGATCGAGGAGTCCACCGCCCGCAAGCTGCCGCTGCTGATCGTTTGTGCCTCCGGCGGTGCCCGGATGCAGGAGGGGATGCTCAGCCTGATGCAGATGGCGAAGATCTCCGGAGCGCTGGAACGCCACCGCGAAGCCGAGTTGCTCTACATGCCCTTGCTCACCCACCCCACCACGGGGGGTGTGACCGCCAGTTTCGCCATGCTGGGCGATCTGATCCTGGCGGAACCGAAGGCCTTGATTGGTTTCGCTGGGCGCAGGGTGATCGAACAGACCCTGCGGGAGAAGCTGCCCGACAATTTCCAGACGGCTGAATATCTGCAGGAGCACGGCTTCGTGGACACGATCGTTCCCCGCACCCAGCTGCGCTCCACACTGGCCAATCTTCTGCGCCTGCACGGCTGCAAACCGATGGAGCTCACCAGCGCATGATCCGAGCTGGTTGCGTTCTGATCCTGGCCTTGGTCTGCTGGGTCGCCCCCGTGCTGGCGGGTCCCGTGGAATGGATCGAGGTGCCTGCCACTGACGCGGGCCAGCAGTGGTGGGATCGCGGCAGTGTGCGCATCGATCGGGATGGATACCGAACCGTGCTCAGCCGCTTCACTCCAGCGGCCACTGAAGAGGGAGATCAGCCCTCCGGCGAGCTCTATGTGATGCAGCTGGACTGCTCCCAGGAGCTGTATCGCGACAAACAGGTGAATGGTTTGCCGCGTTTTCGTGCCCAATGGCAGCCTGCCGGCGATGACGGGCTGATCACCTCCGTGATTGAGGCTGTCTGCACCGAACCCCTCTCCAGCTGAGATGTCCCCACAACCCCTTGGTGTTGCCGTCGCCGGTCTCGGCTTCGGGGAGAAGGTGCACCTGCCGGCCCTTGCGGCAGCGACTGATCTCGAGGCAGTGGCGCTTTGGCACCCGCGCCAGGAGCGCTTGGATGCCGCCACGGCCGCCCATGGCTTGAAGGGATTCAGTGACTGGGATGCCCTGCTGTCTGATCCCGCGGTGGACGCGGTGATCATTGCCACCCCACCGGCTCCTCGCTTCGACCTGGCCCGCCGGGCCCTGGAGGCGGGCAAGCATCTGCTGCTGGAAAAGCCCATCGCGCTGAATGCCGATCAAGCCCGCGAGCTGCAGCGGCTGGCCCTGGCACGGGGACTGTCGGTGGCTGTTGACTACGAATACCGCGCTGTTCCCCTGTTCATGCAGGCCGCACGCCTTCTGCAGGCCGGTGCCGTCGGCACGCCCTGGCTGGTGAAGCTCGACTGGTTGATGGGCAGCCGTGCCGATCCCCAGCGCGGCTGGAACTGGTATGCGCAGGCGGATCAGGGCGGCGGTGTGATCGGAGCCCTCGGAACCCATGCCATGGACATGCTGGCCTGGCTGATCGGTCCCCTGGGGGCCGTTCAGGCCCTGAACAGCGTTTCGATCAAGCAACGCCCCCACCCAGAGGGTGGCCTGGCCGCCGTGGACGCCCCCGATGTGTCGCTGCTGCAGACCGTGGCCCATTGGCAGGGGAGGCAGGACCTGCCGGTGCCGGCGCAGGTCAGCCTCAGTTCCGTGTCGCGCAACGGTCGCGGGTTCTGCCTGGATGTGGTGGGGTCGTCGGGATCGCTGCTGCTCAGCAGCACCAATCAGAAGGACTACGTCCACGGCTTTGAGCTTCAGCACGCCCCGCTCGGTGAGCCCTTCCGCGCCGTTCAAGCCGATGCCGATTTCGCCTTCCCTGAAACCTGGTCGGATGGCCGCATCGCCCCTGTGGCCAGGGTGCTGGGCTGGTGGGCCGAGAGCATCCGCAGTGGGCGACCGATGCTGCCTGGACTGGCCGAGGGCGTGGCCAGTCGTGTGGCCTGCGACCAAGCACAGACGTCACTTGCTCACAACTGATTGCGCCAAATGATGCAATCTCTTGGTTCCAATTTGAAGGCGTTTTTGTAACTCAAGTCAATTGGTTTGTCGCTTCAGATCGAAGAATTGCTTTCCAATGAATCGACCCCATGGCTCTGGCGGATTACTCCTCGGAACTGATGGCTACAGCCCAAGCCCTAGCCGCTCCTGGTAAGGGGATCTTGGCTGTTGACGAATCCACCAAGACAATTGGTAAACGTCTCGGCTCAATCGGTGTCGAGAACACGGAAGCGAACCGTCAGGCTTACCGCGGAATGCTCTTCACCACAGCAGGCTTGGGTGAATTCATCAGCGGCGCCATTCTGTACGAAGAGACCCTGTTCCAAAGCCACGCCGATGGCGAGTCGATGGTCGACAAATTGGGCAAGCTTGGAATCATCCCCGGCATCAAGGTTGATAAGGGCCTGAGGCCCCTGGGTGGAGCCAATGCCGTCGAGACTCTTTGCACTGGCCTTGATGGGTTGGTTGAGCGTGCTGCCGACTACTACGCCCAAGGTGCACGCTTCGCTAAGTGGCGTGCTGTGCTGCAGATCACGGCAGATGGCTGTCCTTCAGCGCTCTCCATTCGCGAAAACGCTTGGGGCCTTGCCCGTTATGCCCGCTCTGTTCAGGAATCAGGTTTGGTGCCGATCGTGGAGCCCGAAATCCTGATGGACGGCAATCACAGCATCGAAACCACAGCTCGTATCCAGGAGCATGTGATTCAGGAGGTTTATCACGCTTGTCACGCCAACGGTGTTCTGCTCGAAGGCACTCTTCTGAAGCCTTCCATGACCGTTCAAGGGGCTGATTGTGCAGAGAAGGCCGATCCAGCAAAAGTTGCTGCCATGACGGTGCGAACCCTTGAAAGAAGTGTTCCTGCCAGTGTCCCCGGCATCGTGTTCCTCTCCGGAGGCCTGAGTGAAGAGGCCGCCTCGGTTTACCTCAATCACATGAACAGCATTGAGCGCAAAGCCAAGTGGAACCTGGGTTTCTCCTATGGCCGTGCTCTTCAGCACTCCTGCCTCAAAGGCTGGGCTGGTTCCAACCTGGAAGCTGGTCAGAAAGCCCTGCTTGCAAGAGCTCAGGCCAACTCTGAAGCTTCTCGAGGTCAGTACTTGCCTGGATCACAGCCTTCCTCGGATGAGCAGCTGTTTGTCGCTGGTTACACCTACTGAATCGGATTTCACCAAGCTCTGTCGTTCGTTCAACAGGGCTTGGTGACAATTGGAACACAACTAGGTAAAGTCGTCGCCCGGCGGAGTCTTATCCGTCAAGGTTCTCCGTTTCAGACTTTTCCTATGGCGCTCGTTCCGCTTCGGCTCCTGCTCGACCACGCCGCTGAAAACGGCTATGGCATTCCTGCGTTCAACGTGAACAATCTGGAGCAGGTCCAGGCCATCATGGAAGCGGCTGACGAGACCGACAGCCCTGTGATCCTCCAGGCTTCCCGCGGAGCCCGTAGCTACGCCGGTGAGATCTTCCTGCGTCACCTGATCCTGGCCGCGACTGAGACCTATCCCCACATCCCTGTGGTGATGCACCAGGACCACGGCAACGCTCCTGACACCTGCTACTCCGCTGCCATCAACGGCTTCACCTCCGTGATGATGGACGGTTCCCTGGAAGCCGACGCCAAGACTCCCGCCAGCTACGACTACAACGTCAACGTCACCAAGCAGGTGGTGGACTTCGCTCACTCTGTGGGCGTGAGCGTTGAGGGTGAGCTGGGTTGCCTGGGCTCCCTGGAAACCGGCAAGGGTGAAGCCGAAGACGGCCACGGTTTCGAGGGCGAGCTGTCCAAGGACATGCTGCTCACCGATCCCGCTGAGGCTGCCGACTTCGTCGCCAAGACCAAGTGCGACGCCCTGGCCATCGCCATCGGTACCAGCCACGGCGCTTACAAGTTCACCCGCAAGCCCACGGGTGAAGTGCTGGCCATCAGCCGCATCGCTGAGATCCACAAAGCCATTCCCAACACCCACCTGGTGATGCACGGCTCCTCCTCCGTTCCGCAGGAATGGCTGGAGATGATCAACAAGCACGGTGGTGCCATCCCCGAGACCTACGGCGTTCCCGTCGAGGAAATCCAGGAAGGCATCCGCAACGGTGTGCGCAAGGTGAACATCGACACCGACAACCGTCTCGCCTTCACCGCTGCTGTGCGTGAAGCGGCCATGGCCGATCCTTCCAACTTCGACCCCCGCCACTTCAACAAGCCTGCTCGCAAGTACATGAAGCAGGTCTGCCTGGACCGTTACCAGCAGTTCTGGGCTGCTGGCAACGCCAGCAAGATCCAGCAGCAGAGCATCACCTACTACGCCGGCCTCTACGCCAAGGGTGCTCTTGATCCCAAGGCTGCCGTCGCTGCCTGATCATCATGATCAATTGATCTATCGACGGGGGGCCGAAAGACCCCCTTTTTTTGTTGGGCTGCTCGATCGTGAGCAGCGTCACGCTTTGATCAGGCCATCAGGCTGAGCAGGCCGTGGTTGCCGTCCAGCTGTGCCTGCGCTCCCAGGGGCAAGGCCTGGTTGGGCCGTCCATGGCCCAGCGGCAGATTCAGCACCAGCGGAATGCCCAGATCGCCCAGGCGTTCCTCCAGGATCTCGTCCATCGTGAAATCGCCGGGAAGGATGTCGTCTTCAGCCCAGCTGAAGCGGCCGCAGGCCACCCCTGCCAACTGCTGCAACAGGCCTGCGCTGCGCCACTGGGTCAGCATCCGATCAACCCGGTAGGGCGCTTCGCCCACGTCTTCCAGCACCAGGATGGCCCCCTTCAGGGAGGGAAGCCAGGGCGTGCCGATCAGGTTGGTCGCCACGGTCAGGTTGGTGACCACCAAGGGTCCGCGGGCGATCCCCTGCCGTCGTGGCTCGCCCAGCAGGGGCGCCACCGGACGCCCGCAGAGCAAGTCCACCGTGCGTTGCCATTGCGTCTCTGTGCCGCCGCTGGATCCATGGATGGCCCCCGGCAGGCCAGCAGCCCACTGGGCCAGCAGCAGGGAGCTGGTGTCGGAGAACCCCAGGCTCCATTTGGGATGGCGCGGAAAACGAAAACCGGCTTCGAGCACGCGGGCGGCCCCCCAGCCCCCGCCAAGGGTCATCACGGCATCCACAGTTGGATCGTTCCAGGCTGACCTCAGATCCTCAACCCGTTCCTGGTCGGTTCCCGAGAAATAGCGCCATTGACGGGTGACGGCCGCGGGAATCTCCAGGTGCCACTGCTGTTGATCGCAGCGTTCGCGCAAGGCTTGGAGATCTGTGTCCGGATCCATCCAGGTGCCGGGATTCACGGCGCGGATGCGTGATCCAGGCTTCAAGGGTTTCAGCCTGCGCTGGGCCGCCATGGCCCTGGGGGAGAGCAGGGCCGTGATGATCGTGGATGCTCCTGAGATCAGCAGCGTCCGGCGGGTTGGCATCAGCCCAGCAGGGCTTCCAGCATGCGGCGGCCGTCGGTTCCTCCCGTGGCCGGATCACAGGCACGCTCGGGGTGGGGCATCAGGCCAAGAACGCTGCCGCTGGCATTGGTGATGCCTGCGATGTCGGACACCGACCCGTTGGGGTTGTTGCCGTAGCTCAGGGCGATGGCGTCGTCGTCCTGAAGTTGCTTGAGCGTGTCATCGCTGCACTGGTAGCGGCCTTCACCGTGGGCGATCGGCAGGGTCAGGGCCCCATCGTTGTACCCCTGCATCCAGGCCGTGCGCTGGCTCACCACCTTGAGGGGTGCGTCTTCACAGATGAAGTGCAGATCGCGGTTCCTGGTGAGGGCGCCGGGGAGCAGGCCCAGTTCCGTGAGCACCTGAAATCCGTTGCAGATACCGAGCACGCGACCGCCCTTGGCTGCAAAGTCGATCAAGGACTGCAGGGCTGGTGCGAAGCGGGCAATGGCGCCGCAACGCAGGTAGTCGCCGTAGCTGAAACCGCCCGGCAGAACGATGGCGTCAAAGCCGCTCAGGTCTGTCTCCTCATGCCAGACCCGACGCGTGCTCATACCAAGGCAACCCTCGGTTGCCCATTGCACATCCCGGTCGCAGTTGGAGCCGGGAAAAACGATGACCCCGATGCTCATGACTGCTCCAGCTCCAGGCTCCAGTCTTCGATCACCGGGTTGGCCAGCAAGCGATCACTGAGCAGTTCCAACCTGCGGCGGGCCTCGGCCTCATCAGGAGCCTCAAGCTCCATTTCCACGGCTTTACCGATCCGCAGCTTGCTGAGGCCTTCCACCCCAAGTCGTTCAGCGGCACCACGCGCGGCTTCTCCGGCTGGATCGAGTACGGAGGGGCGCAGACGCACGAGGACGCGGGCTTGAAAACGCGGCACGATCAGCAACTGGTCTGATCAAATCCTGACAGACACCAAACCCTGAAGAGATCCGGTGCGCCTCAACGGCGTGACCATCGCACGGCCCCATGGTGAAAAGGAGGCCTTTCGCCAGCGTGCTGCCGAGTCTGTGTCTGTGTTTCGCATTCAGCTCTGGACCGCGGCTCTGCTGCTGATGGGCAGCTCTGCAGCTGGGGGCTCAGCAGCAGCGGCTTCGATGCGCTGCCGGATCGCGCAGCAGGCCTGGAGTCCCTGTCGGATGGTGGCCGCCAGTCCTGGAGAGCGCTGGCTGTTGACCTGGAATCAGCAGCGCGTCGAATTTGTCCATGACGGCAGCGGCCAGATGATGATGCGGGTTGGTGAGGGCGAGGACTGGCGGGAGGTGCAGCCCTTCTGGACGGCGGACCACAGCCTCTGCTGGGGTTCTGTTTGTGCCACGGGTGACGTTCCGTTGGAGTGAAACCGGGGTGATAGATCTGGATTGAGGGCAGATTCCCCATGGCAGTTTTTTCTCTCCCTTGTTCCAGCTGTGGAACACCCGTTGAGATTCCGGGTCGTTACGGCTTCAAGTTGAAGAGTGCAGGCGTCACCAACACGGTGTGCACCCGCTGCCGGCAGGGGACATTTCTGGCATCTCGACGCGACAACCTCTCCAGCCAGATCGCCCTTGCTTCCAGTCCTGATCGTCGTCGCCTGATCCCCTTTACCGCTGCTGTGGCGGCCTTGGCCCTGTTGATCGGTGGTGTTGTTTGGCGCTCTGCTGTGCCCACGGCTCAGGAGGCTTTGCCGGCGAGTGAGTCTCCCTCCAAATAGAGCGTCCTGCTTGGGAAGGCAAAGTCGATGCCTGCTTGGGCGAAGGCCTCCATGATTCCGAGGTTGATGGCTTGCTGTTCGTTCAGAGCGACCGTGAAATCGCGCGTATCGATGTAATAAACCAGTTCAAAATTCAAACTTGAATCAGCAAATTCGGTGAAGTGGCAGCGGTTGAAGGTGCTGTGGGCCTGAGCGTCGATCACGGCCTGAACCATCGTGGGGATTGCCTTCATCTGCTCGAGCGATGTGCTGTAGGTGACGCCAATCGAATAGATCATCCGGCGTTGCGCCATTTCAGCGAAATTGAGGATGGTGGAGCCTGTAAGGGTTGAGTTGCTCATCACCACCTGTTCGCCGCGCAGGCTGCGCAGATGGGTGGAGCGAACACCGATGCGTTCCACCGTTGCTGAGGTGGAGCCCACCGTGATGAATTGCCCAACGGTGAAAGGCTTGTCCAGAAGAATCATTAGGTAGGCGAACAATTCCTGGGCCGGTTCTTTCAGGGCCAAGCCAATGCCGATGCCGCCGGCACTAAGCAAACCCCAGATCACTGTCATCTTCACGCCCAGACTCTGCAGCAACACCAAGGTGCCGATCGCCCACACCACTGTTTTCAGCAGAGGGAGCAGGCTTTGGAGGAGTTGTTGAAGATCATCCGCGCCTGCACGGCGCACCAATCCGAAAAGGAATCGCGCTCCGATTCGGTTGACCAACCGAATCAGAATGATCGTGCCAACAATGCGCAGCGATGTGTCGTAGGCCCTGGCAATGTTGTTGGGCAAGCCCAAATCATCCTGAGCAAGGATCAGCGTGACCACCAAGCCGAAAGGCACCACCGAAGCGGCGAAGGCATTGAGCACAAAGTCGTCGAAGTCGGTTTTGCTTCGCTTGGTGAACCGAGGAAAAACTGTCTTACAAAGGAACGCCAGGCTCAAGGTGATGGCTGAACCGATCAGCAGCTTCGCTAGGAAATCAGTCAGATCCATCGCTCACACCGGAGATACCGCGTGATTGTCGGTGGCCTTCCAGACGCTGGCAAGCGAGATGGGGCTCAAGCGCGCTGAAACACCAAAGTCAGATTGTTGGCGGGCATGGAGACCACGTTTTCGGTGTTGAAGCCAGCCTTGGCGGCGATGGCTTTTACGTGATTCAGCTCCCGCAATCCCCATTGGTGGTTGCGTTCTCTCAGGGATTGGTCGAAGGCGGCATTGCTTGCACTGGTGTGAGCACCATTGCGCCTGAATGGGCCATAAATGATCAAGTGGGCGCCGCTGGGCAGCAACAGGGCTGATTCCTCGAGCACGGCATCCGTGCAGCTGGCTGGGCTGATGTGCAGCAGGTTGATGCACACAACAGCCTTCACGGTCCCTTGGAGGTTCTGGGGCAGGGGCCAGGGGCGGTGTTCAACATCGAGGTTGAGGGCTGCTGGCATCACCTGGCTCAGACCCTGGTGCTGGATCCAGGCGTTGATGCTGGCGCGATGGTCTGGATCCGGATCGCTGGCCTGCCAGTGCAGATGTGGAAAGCGCTGCTGAAAGCAGACGGCGTGCTCACCACTGCCGCTGGCCAGTTCCAGCACGGCTCCTGAGCCAGGCAAGAGCTGCTTCAGCAGATCTCCGATGGGGCCGCGGTTGCGTTCCGTGGCCGGGAAGAAAAGCCGTTGGTCCATCGTCAGCTCGGGCAGGGGGCAGCGCTCTGGCTGCAGTGGAGGCGTAGGTCGGCCAGCCAGGCTTCCAGGGCTGCCAGGGCGTCCGGTTGCAGGCGGTAGTAGATCCATCGGCCGCTCTGCCGATCCGTCAGCAGTCCCGCCTCTCGCAGCACCCTGAGATGGAACGAGAGCTTCGACTGGGAGAGGTTGAGCTCACCGGTGAGGTCACAGACGCATCGTTCCCCCTGTGCCAGCGCATGGATCACGTCGAGACGGATCGGGTCGGCCAGTGCTTTGAGCAGCTGCCTCGACTGCTCCCTGTTGAGGGTGTTCTGGATCACAAGAGCAGTGTCCCCCGCTCTGTTTGGATCAACATAATTTGATTGATCAAAGGAGCTGGTATGCGGATCGGCATCAATGGCTTTGGAAGGATTGGTCGCCTGGTGTTCCGGGCCCTCTGGGGACGGCCCGGCATCGAACTGGTGCATGTCAATGATCCCGCTGGCGATGCAGCAACGGCGGCCCACCTGCTGGAGTTCGATTCTGTGCATGGTCGCTGGGATCGAGGCATCACCAGCAGTGCTGATGGATTCAGCGTGGAGGGATCCGCCCTCACCTGGTCCAGCGAGAAGGACCCCACCGCCGTGCCTTGGAGCGATCGGGGGGTGGAGATGGTGCTTGAAGCCAGCGGCAAGATCAAAACGCCGGAGACGCTCAATCCCTATTTCGATCAGCTGGGCCTCAAACGGGTGGTGGTTGCCTGTCCCGTGAAGGGTGTGGTTTCCGGTGAGGACGCGCTCAACATCGTTTACGGGATCAATCACCACCTCTATGAACCGGCGCGCCACAAGTTGGTGACGGCCGCCTCCTGCACCACCAACTGCCTGGCGCCTGTGGTGAAGGTGGTGCACGAGAGCTTCGGCATCGAGCACGGCCTGATCACCACCATTCACGACATCACCAACACCCAGGTGCCGATCGATTCGTTCAAAAGCGACCTGCGCCGGGCGCGCTCCGGGCTCAGCTCACTCATTCCCACCACCACCGGCTCGGCCAAGGCGATTGCGATGATTTTCCCTGAGCTGAAGGGCAAGCTCAACGGTCATGCCGTTCGTGTTCCCCTGCTGAATGGATCGCTCACCGATGCGGTGTTCGAGCTCAAGCAGAGCGTCACGGTGGAGCAGGTGAATGCTGCGTTCAAAGCTGCTGCGGAAGGGCCTCTGAAGGGAATCCTGGGTTACGAGGAACGCCCGTTGGTGTCCTGCGATTACACCAACGACAACCGCAGCTCGATTGTCGATGCTCTCTCGACGATGGTTGTCGATGGCAACCAGGTGAAGGTGTTTGCCTGGTACGACAACGAATGGGGCTACAGCTGCCGCATGGCCGATCTCACCTGCCACGTGGTTGGTCTGGACGGATGAAGCTCTCCCCTCTGCAGCAATACGGCATCGTCACCGCCAACTACTGGGCCTTCACGCTCACCGATGGAGCCCTGCGGATGTTGGTGGTGTTCCACTTCCATCAACTCGGCTACACCACCCTCGAGATCGCCTTCCTGTTTCTCTTTTATGAGCTGTTTGGGGTGCTCACCAACCTCTACGGCGGTTGGATCGGTGCCCGCTATGGGCTTCGGCTCACCCTCTGGGTGGGAACGCTGCTGCAGATTCTTGCGTTGTTGATGCTGATGCCCGTCGCCGCAAGTTGGCCGAAACTGTTGAGCGTGATCTATGTGATGACCGCTCAGGCCATCAGCGGCATCGCCAAAGATCTCAACAAGATGAGCGCCAAGAGTGCCATCAAGACGGTGGTTTCGGAAACGCCGGAGGATCAGCAGCAGGGGCAGCAGCAGCTGTTCAAGTGGGTGGCGATCCTCACGGGATCCAAGAACGCCCTCAAGGGTGTGGGCTTCTTCCTCGGTGGGGTGCTGCTCACCGCCTTTGGCTTCAATGCTGCCGTGGGCTGGATGGCGGCAGGTTTGGCCCTGGCCTTCCTGCTCACGCTGGTGCTGCCCGGGGAGATCGGAAAGATGAAGTCCAAGCCGGCCTTTTCGTCGCTGTTCTCCAAATCCCAGGGCATCAACGTGCTGTCCCTGGCGCGCTTCTTTCTGTTTGGTGCCCGGGATGTTTGGTTCGTGGTGGCCTTGCCCGTGTTCCTTGAGGCCTCCCTGGGCTGGAGTTTCTGGGAGATCGGTGGCTTCCTTGGTCTCTGGGTGATTGGCTACGGCATTGTTCAGGGATCAGCGCCTGGTCTGAGACGGCTCTGGGGGCAGACCACATCCCCGGGAGCATCTGCTGTGCAGTTCTGGATTGCTCTGCTCACCGCCATTCCCGCCCTGATCGCGGTGGCGCTGTGGCGCCAGGTGGATGTGGCGGTCGCTATCACCGCAGGCCTAGCCGCCTTTGGGGTGGTGTTCGCGATGAATTCGTCGATCCACTCCTACATGGTGCTGGCTTACACCGATGAGGAGAGCGTCAGCCTCAATGTGGGCTTCTATTACATGGCCAATGCGGCCGGACGCTTGGTGGGCACGTTGCTCTCGGGAGCAGTGTTCATGCTCGGCCGAACCGAAGCCGCGGGCATGCAGGCCTGCCTTTGGGTTTCATCCCTGCTGGTGTTGTTGTCTTGGTTCAGCAGCCTCAGATTGCCGGTTGTGGCCAAACTCTGAATTTCTGCTGAATATCGCTGCGTTGGTATGGGATCAGACACCCGCAAGCAGAGATTTTCTGCTGAATGGATTAAATCGCTTCTGATCCCATGCGAGACGAGCCTGGCAGCCCCGATTGTCGTTTGGTGATCGATGCCAAGCGATCCCTGGAGGATGTGTTGCGTTTGATCGCTGATCTGCCCCATACCGACCACATGCGGCGGCAGCTCTTGTCGGTGTACAACCAGCTGGAGGGCATGCACGACCTGAAACGTAGTGGTGGTGCCAATGTGTCGTTTCGTTCCGCCGATTGGAGTTCGTCGGCGAAGTGATCCGGTCGACACCGATAAGGTCAGGTGTCGCCTTTCGCTGTCCTGAGAGATGTTTGAAAACGACCGACGTCCGGCTTGGCTGAACTGGGTCTTCCTGGGGATGTTCCTCTGGTCGTCGTGGCAGCTGTTTGGGTTCTGGTCCCAGAGGCTGAGTGGTTGAAGGGCCTTAGACCAACACGCCGGTCAGACGCAGCGTTCCCCACAGGTCGAAGACGCAGAAAATCAGTCCGATCACGATGATGTCCCAGGCTTTGTGGCGGATGGCCCAGGGGGCAAGGAACAACTCCGCAATCCCATGCAGTGCCGTTCCAATGGTGATGTGCTCCAGCACCAGCAGACCATGGGCCACCAGGAACAGTGCGCTGGCGATACACCGCATTAGGACTTGCCAGGAACCGAGCAAAGCCTGCAGAACTGGATGGCCGATCACCTTAAAGCGTGCTGCTGTGTGACCTCAAGCCAAGCGAGGTGGTTTTTTGCGGGTCGGCTAGCTTTTACTTGAGTAAGTGAACGTAAAAATAATTATTTTTCGCATGAAAAAGGGCTGCTTGATTAAAGCAGGCCAAGCTAATAGTTGACCTGAACTTATTGCTTTTCTCTTTTGCGCACTGTTTTCTCAGTCCTTGTTGGATAGTTGTTAGGTACAAAGAATTGCTCGTTGAAAGGAGGCCGTTTGTAGCTTCCTTGCTTCGGGCGCTTCGGCATCTTGATGGGTGGCGGTGTCATGTCTTCATAGGGCACCTTGCTGAGAATGTGGCGCAGGCAATTCAATCGGCCGCGGCGCTTGTCATTGGCCTCCACGGTGAACCATGGGGCCTCCGGGATATGCGTCTTGGCAAACATGGTGTCCTTCGCTTTCGAGTACTCCACCCAGCGGTTGCGCGACTCGATGTCCATCGGACTCATCTTCCAGCGACGCTCTTCGTTATCAATGCGTTCCTGGAAACGTTTTTCCTGTTCGTCATCGTTGATGGAGAACCAGTATTTGAGTAACAGGATTCCGTCCTGCACCAGCATTTGCTCAAGCTGTGGGCACGACACATAAAACTGCTCCACTTGTTCGCGTGTCGCGAAGCCCATCACCTTTTCCACGCCGGCCCGGTTGTACCAGCTTCGATCAAAGACTACGATTTCTCCGGCACTGGGAAAATGCTCCACATAGCGTTGGAAATACCACTGGCTTTTCTGATGCTCTGAAGGCGTGCCCAAGGCCACCACCCGGCATCCCCTGGGGTTCAAGGGCTCCGTCAGCCGTTTAATCGATCCTCCCTTGCCTGCGGCGTCCCGCCCTTCGAACAGGATGATCATGCGAAAGCCGGTGACTTTCACCCAGTACTGCATCTTCACCAGTTCCGTCTGGAGTTTGGCCAGCTCTTTTCGTAGACCTTTTTGTTCAGCCGTTTGTGCTTGTTGGAGCAACCCTCCTGCAGCTCCACCATGATTTCCTGCGGTTGGTCGACGTCGCCATCGCTGTAGTGATCGATGGCCTCGAGGACGGCTGTCATGTCGTGGTCGACGGGCTGGCTAATGCTTTCGGTGGATCGCCAGTTCAGTTCTGCCAGCGCTGCAATCTGCGGGGTCGATCTGGTCCGATTTTTTGCGGAATGTCTGGTGCTTTCGGCTTCAGCGCCTGCCTTGAATAGGGGGCGACAACACCAGTCGGATGATGCGAATCAACCTCCAGAGCGCACCAAGCAAGAGGATGCCCGCCAGAAGTGCGATAGCAGCGATCAGCACGATGGCGGCGAGCCCGAGCATGGCTTCCAGCAGTTGCTGAACGCCGCCGATCAGGTCATCAATGGCCTTGCTCAGCAGCAGCATGATGTCCACCTGCTGGGGCAGCTGATTCAGCAGCACTGCAATCCCTGCGGCAGCAGCCAGCATCAGGACAACAACCGTCAACTGACGCAGGACGGGGCCATAGGGGAAGCGACGACGGGGGCGGAAGACCCGTCGTTGATCGCGTGTACTGCTTCGGCGCGCCTTCCTCATGGCATCGGTGTGATCAGGGTGCCGTCACTGCGGCGATTCTGAAGCGTGTTTCCTGCACGTCAACGGTCGGACTGCGTTTCAGGCTTGTCCACCGGTGCCGGTGCTGGCGATGTCTCCTTGGTTTCCTGAGGCAGAGGAACAAGCCAGGCGGTGGCGATGGTGCATGCCAGAGCAACCCCGGCCAGAAGGGGTGGTCCGAGGCGTTTCTGGAGAGGAATGCGATCGACGATCTCCTGACGCTTCAACGGGCGGTCCTCGGGGAACGTCCAGGTCACCTTGACCCGGTTGTCGAGACGCAAGCGATCGAGGCAACGCACCAGATCGGCCAGTTCGGCGTCATCGAGCTTGAGCTGCAACGGCTCGACGCCCTCTCGGCTGCTGCGCAGTTCCAGCCGATGGTTGGCTTGATCCGGCGCGATGCTCACAAAACCGCCTTCCAGGCCAAAGCGGCGCTGCACGCCGGACAAGCGATGCCTGGCGTAGGGCATCACCGCTGCCATCAGAGCCTCGAGATGATCCCGGGTTCCTTCCAGTTCCGGTGCTCCGATCAACTGCAGCCGCCAGGACGACAGGATGCCGATCGCCTCATTGGACTGTCCGGCGGAGAGGTCGGGAAAGCCTTCCACCACCAGCCGTGCTGCGGTCTGTTCGTATTGGTATGTCGTTTTCAACATGGTCGGCCTAGGGCGTGGGGTCGAGCAGGGTTGCGCGGAGTCGATCGATTCCACCTGGGCCTGCGCAGAACGCCAGGGTGCTGATCAGCTGGCGGTGCAAAGGGCCCGCCGGCTCCATGGTGAGCAGGCGAACAACGGCTTCCCGGCGCGGATTCATTCGCTCTTCGATGAGGTCCCGCAGGCGCTCGTGGAACAACTGCCAACGCTGTTGGGTGAGCTGTTCCGGTTCGCGGCTCGAGAGGAGTTGGTGGAGCATGGGGTAGAGCCGATCTGCCATGGCACACACCAGACAGATCAGTGATTCGGCATCCACCGGTTCGAGCTGGTCCCGCCGGGTGGTGCGCCGAAGCGGGTTATGACAGCGCCGCTTCCAGAGTTCAACCCGGTTGGGGAATTGCGCCTGGAGACCCATCTGCTGGCTGGTCCAGACCATCGCCTCGCCACCATTGAGATCCAAAGCCTCAATGGTCAGCATCAATAGGTCGAGACGCTCGACGCCCCTCCGGCTGAGACGCGCGCCGTCAGTGGGTGCGCTGGGGGCTGGAGCTTCAGTCATGGCTGCGATGACAATGAAGTCAGGCTGTGACTGACTGCTACTAGGGTTTTACGACTCTCTCGCAGTTCTCTGTCGCAGAACTCTCGCAGTACTGAAACCATGGGGAGACCGAGGAAGCCGATCCAGCAAAGGTCGAACGGAGTGTATTGCGTTCAGCTCCATCTGGGAGGCAAGCGTGTCATGTGTTCTTTGGGGACCAGAGACATTGAGGTTGCTCACCGTCGAGCTGCCCAAGCGATGGCAGAACTGGAGGCAGCTCACAAGGCCAAAGAGGAGGGTGAGACGAGGTGGCGAGATGCCGAGGAGTTCAGCAGTCTTCTCGAACTCTCTGATGTCCTTGATCCTCAAACCACTGCTGAGCAATACACGGGCAAGCGGGCTCAAGACGACGGATCCGGAGCATTTCTGGACAAGAACACTGAGGCACTCGCTCAAGTCCTGCTCAAGAGGGAGGTGCCAGCTACTTGGAACGATCTCATCCGAGAGGTCGAACGCATCCGCAGAAGGAAGAACTTGTCTCCTTTCTCCGCCAGCTGGCACCGAAATGTGGGTATTGCCATCAAGCAGTGTCCATTCGAGCTCGCTGAAGCAACCCCAGCCCAGAAGCGATCAGGGAGTGGATCGATCAAATGCAGGATTCAGGCCTCACTGGTCTGACCATCAACAGCAAGTGCTCATTGTTGTCGGGGCTGGTTGCTAAGTGCATGAAGTCAGGCCTGCTTCGGGGGCTGACCATGAACCCTTTCGATGCCGCGGACTACAGCGCTGGGGAGGCAAACCACATCTACACAGCAATTGAACGGGATTACCGGGATCTGTCTTTACTCCTGCCAAAGCTTCTCAATAGGCAGCTCATCCCTGTCCTGATTCAGGTCTATTGCTGTACGCGCATCAGCGAGGTCAGGAATCGGAGGCGTGAAGACTTCGATTTGGAGCTTGGCACGATGCAAGTTGCTGTAGGCACAGCGAAGAACAAATCCTCTGTCAGAACTATTCCGTTGCCGCCAAAGGTATTGGAGCCTTTGAAGCAGTTTCCTTTTGAAAAGGGTTGGGGTACAGCGTCTCAAATCAACATCAGGCTCAAAAGCATCAACCCTGAGCTAACGACTCACAGCTTTAGGCATGGCCTCACAGACTTGGGTAGGAGTAATCAAGTGGACCCAGCTCACATCGAAGCGCTGCTTGGTCACAGGCTGTCGATTAGTCAGATGTCCAATGTTTACGGACAGGGATATGACCCAGAGGTTTTGCGAAAGGCTATTTCTTCTACATGGAAAAAGATTGATTCGTGGTTGCATATTTGAGTCAGCAAGATTCTGAATCGCAAGATGCCGATGAAACTCCCGGATCTTGCTGAAACAGGCCTAGAAGCTCTTCTAAGGTCTCTCTTTCTAGTCAAATGATCAATCCATCACGCAGCACCTATCTCTCGCTGTAGGCTCTCCTGAGGGCCTCTGGGTAATCGGACACTGTAACGGGGGGAATGGCTCAGTGCTTTCCACCATCATCAAAGAAAAGATTATTAAAAAACTCGTGGATTGGAATCCACGTAAAAGAAATGGGTGACTCTGAATACCTTCGGGAGTAAGTCGTTATCCGCGTTGTCAGACGCCAGGGAGAACAAGCCTTCAGGCAGCTTGTAGTAGCATCCGTTATCTGATCCCGTCAGCGTGACGCCCTAACACAGCGGCACCACCATGAACTCAAGTGAAATCGTCCTCTATGGAGTATTCATTTGATTCGTGTTTGCGGAGTGAGTGCTACAGGCGGAGCCTGCGGCAACACCTCCCAAACCGAATCTAAGTGAATACTTAACTAGGCACTTGTGTTGTTGATCAAATATTGATATGTGTTTCGATGGTCATCTATCAGCAAGGTGATGACAGAAGAGAGAGATGTGGTGATCAGCGCTTTGGGTGCATAGCTGGATAGGGTCCGCAGATCTTTAGCCCTGCTTAGCCGTGATCAAGACCCGATCCTTTTGAAGGCTTGGAAAGTTATCACATGGCGGTGGCGGCTTCAGCTGGCGCTCAACGCGCCTTTTGGACTCCTGTGGGTGGCAGATAAGACCAACCCAGCTGTGCACGCCTTTGACATGTCAGTGCTCGCAGCACTTTATGCCGAGTGGCTGGCTCCAATGATGGGTATTGCTTGAGTGGCTAACCCCAAGAGAAAAGGGGCCCTGAAGCTGGGAGACACTTACAGGGTTGAAGCGGTAACCACCCAAGTATTGCCTTTCAGAAAAAAAACGCGATCCTGCTGCTAAGTCATTAGCTGCTGCCTGATGTTCATCACTGTTTTTGGTCAGAAAGGTGGTGTCGCCAAAACATGTAGCAGCGTTCACCTTGCAGCTAGCTGGAGCCAGCAGCAAAAACGGGTCGTCCTTGTTGATGCCGACCGCAACAGATCGGCCACTGCCTATGGAGCTAGAGGACTCTTGCCCTGCCCAATTGTGCCAATTGAAGCAGCAGCAAAAGCCACTCGGTCAGCAGAGATTGTTGTTACGGATGGTCAAGCGAGCAGCAACGAGGAAGAGATGAAGAATTTGGTAGAGGGTGCTGACTTCATTTTGCTGCCCACTACTACACAAAGTAGATCAATCGAATTGACAATTGAGATGGCGCAGATGATAAACAAATACAAGATCCCATATGCTGCACTTCTTGTAAAAGTTGACTCACGCAAAGAGGCTGCAGCTGAAAACGCTAAAGAATGTCTTGAAGGATTCGACATCAAGGTTCTCAACGTACAAATTCCCTTGTTAAGTGCATTTGAACAAGCAGAGACAGAAGGAGTCACTGTTGATCAAGCGATTGACAAACGCGGGCGTGCGAATCCACGCCGAATGGCTGGATGGTCCGCTTATTGCGCGGCCTGCAAAGAAATCGAAGATCTATACGAAGAGCACAAAAAACTCAATCCAATTCAGTCACCGATTGGATGGGACTTTACTCCCATGGAACAGCGTGTTTCAGCATGAGGACATCTGGAAACTAAAATCTGATGGGTATTAATTCTGGGTTCAGCTAGCATTCCAATCATTTCATGATGGTGAATTCAGTTAAGGAACACTGTTGTTGGCATGTCTTCAGCAGATGTTACCGTTACCCAAAGGATAGTCGGCTTGTTGCCGACATTTTCACTGTAATGAGGCGTGTCAACTCCTTTTAAAAAGGCTTGACCGGGCTTGAAAATAGTTTTGATTTCGCTTCCATCGGACATCACTCGAGTATTCATCAATGAGCCGGAGTTCACTCCTTGCACATAAACCATCATTGGAGCTGGATGCTTGTGCAGCGGAATCTTTCCACCAACTGGAATTTCAACTCGATAAAGACGCATTTCGGCCTTGCCATCAGGGTATTTGAGAAAAGCTTCCTCAATCGTTTTAGATGCCATGAAAATCTCATTAATTACAGGCTTCGCTGAAGTAACTCCAGGCTCAGTCGGTTTGTTCGAACTGCAAGCAGACACAAGCAAAGAGATTATCCCAAGTGCAATTACGCGCTTCATGTGAACGGCCTTTAGAGGGGGTTCTGTGATTCTGACCATGTTTAGCAATAAGACCACACCCTGTAATCAAGAAGAATGGGAACTGTCTCCTGTCTTGTTGGTAGTGCAAATTTCTAACTCGATTTCAACGCTGAACTGTCTTCCCTCTAATAGGCATCAGTGATGATCGCAGCCATTTCAGGCGTTGACGCGGAGCAACACCGGCCCAAGCCTTGATATGGCGATGCCGCTTTCGCGATCAACCGACGTACCCCTCGCAATAGCCCGAATTTGTCAGCGCAGAGTTGGCTCGGGGTCTTGAATTGATCCTTAAGGGCCAAAATACGTGACACAGATGTTGCTACCACTAACGGGCCAGCCTTTCTTCTGTTGTACTCGCCCTATACGCCTGGAGAGCCCAATCGGTTTAGCGTGCAGATGAAAGTCACTTCCGAGCAGTGGGTCAAGGAGCTTTCTCTCGCTACTGAGTTGACGGCATATCTCACTGCCCGCACCAAGTCGAAGGCAAAGATGTGCACATACAGAGTAGTGGACACTGCCACAGATGATGTGGTGTCGACCGTTCGGTGTGGCAGGACCTTGATTCAATAGGCCAGCATCCGGCTTTTGGGCAATCTTGACGATTGCCGACCACACTTGGCCGATTTTCAGTTGTGCCGCCAGGTGTTGATCTCGTCAGTTGCTCCTCCTTGAGTGGGCTACTTGTCGACACCATCGCAAATGTCAGGGCTCCTATTCAGAACCGATTGATAGATTAAATACAGAGCCCCGACGACTATTGCCGTAATTGCAGCTGTAGCTCCCAGCTGGATTAATGCCAGGTAAAGAATGAAGTCCCCAACCATTTGCTCTCCTTGCCTGCTCTCTATCAATAGACGCAAACCTCACCTGTCAGGGCAGTTAGAACCTAACTTCACACTCAGAGTTCACAGAAATATCTGAAGCCCATTTACGGAGGACCTTTGATGCTGCATCCCCATGCCCCCTTTTGCCGTTCTGCGCCGCTTAACTTTTCGCTTAACTTTTGTACAACTTAGTCGTGATTTTACCCCAGAACCCAGTCATAACTCTGTGTTTGCAACGCTTTAGTCCTTGATAAACCGTATGCCTGTTCTGTTTCCGTAGCAATTTATGTGACAGGTCATTGAAGAACATAGCCACGAAAGTACTGCTCGCAGTTGATTTTTACCCCTTAGGGAGGCCAGGTCATCTTCTTGAAAGTCTCTGGATTCGCTTGGGGCTATGCCGCAGGAGTCCAGCCCACGTCCTGCTTCTAAATTGGCGTGATGTCTTGTCTGTGCGGTTGGGTCAGGGGTTGCCGAATGCCTGAATGGATTGATGTTTGATCAGTAGACGATGGGCTTACGACCGGATCTGCAGCTTAGGCGAGCAATCGCCAGCGAGGTGTTGATGTCGTTATCGCCGCCTGCACCTCTAAAACTGTAGGAGAACTGGGCAGATTGTCTATCGCCATGCTCCCCCATCAGTTCTTCCATCAAGCATTCTTTGAAAGCCACTTTCTTCTCCAAATAGTCCACTAGTAAAAGAGTTGGTATAGCGATCACTGCGCCTAACGCAGCTCGGGTCAACAGTGTGGTTGCTCTATTTGTATCCATGAACCCATTGTGCATTCATCCATCCTCAGTAGCCCAGCCCATCGGCTTCTGCTGCGTAGACACTCAGATCTCAGACTCTCGAAACGATTTGGGCAGAAGGTGATGTGGCAATCTACGGAGCTCTTGAATTGCTTGCATGGATTACAAGGAGTTTTGCCTCACCTGTCTCGTCACGTTGGCGGCCATTAACACGGTGCTGAATTTGCGTTCACAACGACGGCGCTGAGCCCTTAGATCAGCTTTGAACGTCCCAGCAGGTATCCAACAACGAGGCCAGTTGCGGCCCCTTGGAATTGCCAAAGCTGTTTCCTGTATCGCCAACCAGCTCTATCCAAAGCAACACCAGCCCAGATGGATATCGCAACAATCAAAAGCAGGAGGAGGTTTTTCATTTGCGCTCTAGCTGAATTCCCACGTCACGATGACAGCTATGGCGGCTAAGAGAAGGAAAACCAACCAGTTCCCACCAGCTCCAAAAGCGAACATTGCCGCGATGAGCACTGCACTAACAGCAACCTTAAGGCGTTCATCCATTTGCAAGACGCTCACACTTCAATTTCAGTCTTCTCGTCAGTCTTCTGAGATCGCTCTGTAGAGGTCTGCTTCCTGTTTTGACCTCTAAGGCTCGCTTGTTACACCATACGGCTTGAAAACTTCCAAGCCCCAACCCAGCCAGTAGGAATAGAGGACTCACTTTAGTAGCAACCCATGGCTTCATAGTCGGCCAGTACCCGATCAATGCGTGGGGCATATTTCTCGATAACTTCCTCTCGAGTTATTTCTCCGTCTGCTTCGTAGTTAGCCATCCTGATGTTCATGCAGTTTAGGATCTCGTTGTTAACGAAATTTTTCATGCATATAGCCTGAGTTTTCTCCATTGCTGGGAGAATGATTGCGTTTTGAGCTGCTAGTGCCTCGGCATCCATCGCAGATTTCAGGCGTGCAGCAGCCCTTTGTATTGCTTCGCATTGGACATAGTCTATTGCCTGAGCACTAGGCATTAGGCACAGAACCGAAATAAGGAGCATCTTCTTCACTTAGAATGCCCTGGAGTACAACGAGTTTGGCTAGCCAGCTGCCATTTGTCACTATCACTTGCAGTTTTTGTCAAGAACTGACTTGACCTTAAAGCAATGCTTATGGTTTCTTTTACCTCTCCCCAGGAGATAGCGCTTGGCAATACAGATCGAACGCTTCCATTACGATATCTGGTTTGCTCTCTAGTAGATAAGCTTCTTTCTCTGACTTTCTGTTGCCTCTTATTTTTGTTGATGAGTCAAGTGCTGAGTCTCTGAATCCTCCAAGTGTATCGCTTCCACTTAGATTAAATAGTGTCCAGTCCTTTGAGCCTTTGCACCATTGGGCAGCATGAACAGCCTCGTGCGTCAGTGTTGTGCTCAGTTGCTTCTTCGCATCATCAAACTTGTCTCTTCCGGAAATATCACCAAGCCTTGGATCTTCTAGGAGATTATCTACACATAGATAAATTGCTCTATATCTAGAGATAAAATATCCTCTCATTAGATAGTTTGTTTTGCATGTCGGAGGGTTGGCTATTATAAGGAATTGTTTTTTTATCAAGAGGTCGTGTAGGGGTCTAGTCCTTTTGTTTATGTATCGGCGATAATCTGCTGCCTGCGTACTAAGGCCTGATGTAAGAAGGATTAGTAAAACAAAGATATGCATCGTTCGCCAGCTTTTGACGCATCTGACTCCCTCTTGCGAAAGTCGAGGATTTTTGTCAGTTTCTAGCATCAGTAAGAAGCAAAGACCAGGAATTTTGAATTAATGGGAAAACGCGATTGTGAAATAGTGAATCCCACGCCTAGGGGTATGGGTATTTGCTTGGGAAAGACTTACTCATCATGTTCTTGCTTGAAGGGGGATTGTTAGCATTTTTTGGACGGGCTTTGTTGTCATGGTAAAGCGGGCAGCGATACTTCTTTGATCTTTTCATGGCTTTCGGCGACAACAGAGCGTCCGTCGGGTGCGACCAGCACAATTGAATTGACCGATGGAGGTATCCCAATTACCTCCCAGCCAGGTGGGCCTCCCTGGAATCGGAATTCATAGCCGCCTGCATCTCTTTTTGTCAGACAGGGGTTGTTTGTTGGATTTAGATACATGCATCGAGCTGGGTGATAGATGCGCAATCCCCCATTAGATGCTGTAGCCGCCCCGCGAGCGAGGTTTATGGCGCGTTTTGACGCTGTTGGAACCAACTCCCTGGCTTCAGTCCGCACCATTGCTGGCATTGTGTGAGCGGTTACTAACAAGGTGCCGATCAGGAGAAATCGCTTCACTTGTGCGTAGTTCAGCAACTACCCCATTTTGCGAAAGCCTTTCAGCTTTGGCAACAGTGCTCCAGGTGCTGATCGTCTCTTGTGAGAGTGGAAAGGCGAATTTGGTAAGTACAACAGCTCGCTATCTTCGCTATTGCGCGTCTCTTTTGTTTATTTTCTTTCGGCTTCAATAGATGTGCAGCATGTATAGATGGGGAAAACTTCTCCAGCTCTGTCTCCTTCGGTAATTGTTTCATTCCCTATGTGCATGCAGCCAGGCTTGCGAGACAGCGACTTTGCGACTTTCTTGATATCTTGGGCTTTCTCGTCGCTTAAATAAGTATCCTTGCAGATTGCTGGATATTTGATTTCACCGCTCATCGCGAAAAGAAGTGATGTGAGTGCTATGAGTGGAGTCATTAATTGTTATCGACTAGGTGAATCTCTCGCAAGTGACAAGCATGCGGAGTGACTAAATATACATAATCGCTTGGTTCACCCCGGCGCTGTTTGATTGCTGGTCAAATCACCTCCTCCCTTTTGCGCTGGCCTCTCGTTGTTTTTGACTAATCCATCAACCAATCCAGATCATCGTCCCAGGCTTTGTCTCTTCCGCTATGTGGCCTGCGTTTTCGCGGTTTAACTGGTTCAACCAGTAGGAGTGGCGGAGGTGGCAAGAGCGGTGGGACTTGTATCTCCTTGCTTCTTGCTCGATATGGGATGACCGGTATGCGTATGGGTTCTGCAGCTTGTATCGGGACTGAACTCGTAACCAAGATTCCCAGTAATGCATCTCGTATGAGTCGTCCGAAAAACGACTCTTGTTTTCGATTGCATCGTTGAAGTGCTGGCTGTGCTCTCAGAAACATGTACTACGCACAATTGCCTCGCAGGAGTTTGTCATTAACTACTGCTATTGCTCCATTTCCTGCGGACGTCTGCTTTGCGCTGGCGCTTGTTGCTCACCCCCACCCTCTGCGTGTGCAAACGCAGTCCGTGCACTTTGCCATACATATGTACTAGTACAGCCAGCTGAGTTTAGGCGGCTTAAACAGCCTGATGAAAACAGCATCCTTCTGCAGGCCTTTCTGACGGCAGGTGCATCTTGATCCTGCAGGCCGAGAGGGGGCTGCAGCAGGGAGTCGAGGACTACTTGGCCTCCTTCCGCGCCAATGGGGAGCCGAGGTCCATTGGGACTCTTCCCCATATCTTTCAAAAACCAGCGGAAATATCTGAAGCCCATTTAGGGATGGCCTTGGATGCTCCATCCCCCATGCCCCCCTTTTGTCGCTCTGCTGTCGTTTAACTGTCGTAGAACCCTGTCGCACTACTCCGCTGGGATTCAGCCACAACACAGTGTTTGCAACGCTTTAGGCCTTGACAAACCTCATGGCTGCGATGATGCCAGGGGCACCGCCATTCCGTCCCCTGGATTTGGATCTTCAGTCGCACATTCGCTCAATTTCAGACTTTCCCAAGCCTGGAATTCTGTTTCGAGACATCAATCCGCTGCTGCGGTCGCCCGAGGCCATAGCTGAGGTGATCCGACAGCTGGGTGAGTTCTGCGACCAGGTGAAGCCTGATCTGATCGTGGGGATCGAGTCCCGCGGCTTCATTTTTGGAGCACCCCTTGCCAGCGACCGACGGCTTGGCTTCGTGCCTGTGCGCAAGCCCGGAAAGCTCCCCGGTGAGGTGGTGGGTGTCGACTACGCCCTGGAGTACGGCACTGATCGGCTGGAGATTCAATCCGATGCTTTTGAGAATTCACCCCGTGTTCTGGTGGTGGACGATCTGCTGGCCACCGGTGGAACGGCTTCGGCGACGGGACAACTGGTGGAGCAGGCCGGCGGTTGCTTGGTGGGCTTTGCCTTTGTGATCGAGCTGGAGGGGCTCGGAGGCCGTCAGGCCTTGCCCGCGGGTCAACCCGTTGAAGCGTTGTTGCGCTACGGCTGACTGTTCTGCCAGTCGAAGACGTCTTCCAACTGCTGCAAACTCAACAACCCGAAGCTCCACAGCACGATCGGGAGTGGGGCTTGTTCCAGTTCCGCCTGGCGTTGCCCCAGTTCCAGGGCGCTGGGACTCAACCCCAAACGCCGCTGAAGAAATTGCAGCAAGGCGTCTGTTGCTGGGGGTTGCCGCTGGCTGGACATCACCATGGTCGCGACCCGCGCTTGGCTCAGTTTGGCAAGGCCCGCCAGAGCTGCATGGGGCCGTCACTCATGGCCCGCAGGCTGAGTTGGCGAAGCCCAGGGAACTGTTTCAGCAGCAGCAGGGCCAAGCGCCGCAGGGGAAGCAACAGCGGTTGGCGGTTGGAGAACACCCGCACCAGAAGATCCGTCGCCACACCCACCTGGATCACATTGAGCCAGCGGCTCATCCCGTAGCGCCGAGCAATTGTTACTGCGCTGCCGCCCTGCTCCACGGCGCGCAACAAACCTTCCACATCACGCCAGCAGAGATTGAGCCCCTGGCCACCCACTGGATGGCAGCGGTGGCCCGATTCGCCGATCAGCACGCCCCGTCCGCAATGGAAGCGGCGAGCCAGGAGCCATTGTTGTGGGAAGGCTCGGGGTTGATCCAGAAGGAAATCCGGTTCAATCCCCTTCGGCAGAACAGCGGCCAGCTGATCGAGAAAGGCACTGCGCTGCAGCGTGCTGCGCTGCTGGCAACGCTGCCAGGGTGCACTCCACACCACCTGGAACGTGCTCTGCCCCAAGGGCAGAACGGCGAGAGGGCCTTCCGGGCGAAACAACTCGCAGGCCCTGTCGTGGGGGAGTCCCCGCAGGGCAACTTTCGCGGTGAGGCAGCCCTGGCGATAGCGCATGCCCCAGTGACGGATGCCCCAGGCCTCCCGTGTGGGGGAGCTCGGTCCGTCAGCCGCCACGATCAGGGCGTCAGCGCTTGGATCAGGGCATGGTTTGGCCAGGTGCATGGCCACGTTGCCATTGGCCTCCAGCCGGGCCAGCAACAACTTCATCAAGGGCCGGTGATCGAGGATCCAGCCGATGCCGTCATGGTGTCGATTGGCTGATGCCAGGTCGTCCTCGCTGAAGAGAACGCGGGCGTTGGTGGCCCCATCCCGCAAATCAAGCTCGCGGAAAGGCACCAAGGCATCGCGCAGGTCGTGCCATAGGCCCAGGTTTGTCAACAACCTGCGGCTGGAATGGGTGACGGCGTACGCCCGACTTCTGGCTTGCAGTTCCGATGCCGTCAGCGGGTCAAACAGAACAACGCGCTGACCACGGAGGCCGAGGGCAAGAGCTGTGAGAGCGCCGGTGGGACCAGCGCCCAAAACATGAATCTCTGGAGGGGATGGAGCCATTCAGGGAGTCTGGCCAGCCATCCCGATCCATCGCGAGGCGATCAGCCCAAGCCGAGCAGCCCGTGAACGAAGGATTCGCCGTCCAAGGCCAATTCAGTCGCCAGCAAGGCGATGAAACCGAGCATGGCCATGCGGCCGTTCAGTTTTTCAGCGCGATCGTGGAAGCCCCAACCCTGTGTTGCTTCAACCACTTCCATGCGGGGTTCTGTGGCGAAGGCGTTGAGGCGGCCGCCGTCTTCCGTGGTGACCTGTGCACCGCGCACGACAGGAGTGGTGGGAGAGGACTGGGACATGGATGCCGCCGTTTGATTGCTAAGAAGTGTAAACCAGGTTTAAGAAATGTTCAGCAGTGGCTGTTCGGCGCCTGTTGTTCAAAGCCGGCTGTTCAGGCGAAGTTGGCAGAGCTCCTCAAAGGCGGGACGGAGCAGGAAGGGGTACTCGCCAACCCACATCCGCATGCCCGGCAGCCAGGCATCGCTGAGGGCTCCGATCTTTGTGAAATCCTTGCGCTCGCTCAGCACCAGGCAGCGGATCAGGCTGCCGCGGCGGATCGACTGGTGCTTTTTCTCCATCGGAAAGGCCACCCGGCCGAGGTAACCCTCCTCGTCTTCGAGTTCGAGCAGCATCCAGGTGCGTCGGTTCTCCACGAGTTCCAGCCGCCCGCGGCTGTCGGCCTGCTCGTGGCGGTTTTCTACCCGCTCACGCGTGATCACGTCCGCCACCTCGCCCTCAAACAGGGCAGCCGCGGGATAGCGCCGCAGGGTGGCGTTGCGCTGGCCGGCCTGCACGATCGGGCCCCACAGCACATACAGAAAGAACACAACGCTGATCACCAGCCAGACAGGGCCCCAGCGGCTGCCGAGCTGCGCCTGGTTGTAGATCAGGAACGTGATCACTCCACCGATGGCGGCGATCATCAGGCGCTGCAGCACCTCCTGGGGGTTGCCGAGGGCAAAGCGGAACTGGTTGCCGGTGGCAACAGCGGGGATCAGCCGTTGCAGTTCACCGGGGCGGAGGGGGATGAGCATGGTGTCGCTTTCAGATCAGGCGCTCAAGGCCGTACACAAGGCTGCCGAGGCTGCCCACCTTGCGCACCGTGAGCAGCACCCCTGGCATGTAGGCGGAACGATCAATGGTGTCGTGACGCAGGGTGTAGGTTTCCCCTGGGGCACCGAACATCACTTCCTGGTGAGCCACCAGGCCCGGCAGCCGCACGGAGTGCAGCCGTAGGCCGCTGTCCCGCTGTCCGCCGCGGCAGCCCGCCAGGGATTCGTGCTCATCCACTTCCTCGGGATTGAAGCTCTTGCCCAGCTCCTCCATCAGCTCAGCGGTTTTGATGCAGGTGCCGCTGGGGGCGTCCGCCTTGCGGTTGTGGTGCAGTTCCGTCAGTTCCGCGTGGTCGTAGAACCGTGCCGCTGCGGCTGCGGCTTGCTGCAACAGCACCATGCCCACGGAGAAATTGGGGATCACGGCCCCACCCACGGACGCTTTGGCCGAGAACTCGGTGAGGTCGTTGAGTTGTTCAGGCGAGAGCCCTGTGGTTCCAATCACGGGGTGAACGCCGTAGGCGATCGCCGCGCGGGTGTGCTCATACACAACGGAGGGGTGGGTGAAATCCACCAACACGGCGCCGCTGCCGCTGTCCCGCACCGATTGGCTCACGGCGCAGAGACAGCCTTCGAAATCAGCTGTTATGGCCACCTCCAGCTCGCCAAGGCCCAGCTCCAGACCCACGTCTGCCCCCTCTTTGCCGGGGGTGTTGTCGATGGCGCCAACCAGGCTGCAGTCTTCGGCTTCCACCACAGCCTTGATCACCTCGGCGCCCATGCGCCCCAGGGCACCGGCAACAACGACGGGAATCGGAGCGGTCATGAAAGCGCAGCAGACGCTCCAAAGCCTATGGGTCGGCTCGTGTAACGGCCGATCAGAAATCCTCGCGCCCTATGGGCCAGTCGCCGTAAGGTTCTTCACATTGCTCAAAGCGCGCTGATGTTCACACAGGTCCGCTCCGCCGATCGCCGCGTTGCTCCTGTGGAGGGCCAGAACCACAAGTCCGTCATGAAGGCGGTTTATGTGGTGCTGGAGCCCCAGTACCAAAACGCCCTCACCCAGGCAGCGACGGCTCTCAATGCCTCCGGTGGCGATCTCGGAATCGAGCTGAGCGGCTATCTGATCGAAGAACTCCGCGACGACGACAACTACGCCGGCTTCTGCGCCGACGTGGCTGAGGCTGATGTCTTTGTGGCCTCCTTGATCTTCATCGAGGATCTTGCGCAGAAGGTTGTGGACGCCGTTGCCCCCCACCGCGACCGACTCAAGGCGGCTGTGGTCTTCCCGTCCATGCCGGAGGTGATGCGTCTCAACAAGCTGGGCAGCTTCTCCATGGCCCAGCTCGGTCAGAGCAAGAGCGCCATCGCAGGCTTCATGAAGAAGCGGAAGGAAGCCGGAGGTGCTGGCTTCCAGGACGCGATGCTCAAGCTGCTGAACACGCTGCCCACCGTTCTCAAGTACCTGCCGGTTGAGAAGGCGCAGGATGCCCGCAGCTTCATGCTCAGCTTCCAGTACTGGCTGGGCGGTACCCCCGACAACCTGCGCAACTTCCTGTTGATGCTGGCGGACAAATACGTCTTCCCAGCTGCAGAAGGCGAGGAACGCCCGGCAATGGAGGTGGCGGAGCCCGAAGTGTTCCCCGACCTCGGCATCTGGCACCCCCTGGCTCCCTCGATGTTCGAGGACCTCAAGGAATATCTGAACTGGACCTCCAGCCGCACCGACCTTTCTGAGGAAGCCCGCAAAGGGCCGGTGATCGGTTTGGTGCTGCAGCGCAGCCACATCGTCACCGGTGACGATGCCCATTACGTGGCCACCATTCAGGAGCTGGAGTTCCGTGGCGCTCGCGTGATTCCGATCTTCTGCGGCGGTCTCGACTTCTCCAAGCCGGTCAATGCTTTCTTTTATGACCCGCTGAATCCCGAGCAGCCCCTGGTGGACGGCATCGTCTCCCTCACCGGTTTTGCACTGGTCGGAGGTCCGGCCCGCCAGGACCACCCCAAGGCGATTGAGTCGCTGAAGAAGCTCAACCGTCCTTACATGGTGGCGCTTCCCCTCGTCTTCCAGACCACCCAGGAATGGGAACAGAGCGACCTTGGTCTGCACCCAGTGCAGGTGGCCCTGCAGATCGCCATTCCGGAACTGGATGGCGCTATTGAGCCCATCGTTCTTTCGGGTCGCGACGATGCCACCGGCAAGGCGCACACCCTTCAAGACCGGGTTGATGCCATTGCTGAACGGGCCATCCGCTGGTCTTCGCTGCGGATCAAGCCCCGCAACGATAAGAAGCTGGCGATCACCGTGTTCAGCTTCCCTCCCGACAAGGGCAATGTCGGTACGGCGGCTTACCTCGACGTCTTCGGCTCCATCCATCGGGTGATGCAGGAGATGAAGGCGAAGGGCTACGACGTGCAGGACCTGCCTTCCACGCCCCGAGAGCTGTTGGAGGCCGTCATCAATGACGCCGATGCCATGCAGGGCTCTCCGGAGCTGTCGATCGCCCACCGCATGAGCGTTGAAGAGTACGAGCGTCTGACGCCCTACTCCGAACGGCTTGAAGAGAACTGGGGCAAGCCCCCCGGCAACCTCAACAGCGATGGCCAGAACCTGCTGGTTTTCGGTCGCCACTTCGGCAACGTTTTCGTTGGCGTTCAGCCCACCTTCGGCTACGAGGGTGATCCGATGCGCCTGCTCTATTCCCGCAGCGCCAGCCCCCACCACGGCTTCGCCGCCTACTACACCTATCTCCAGAAGATCTGGAAGGCTGATGCGGTGCTCCACTTCGGCACCCACGGCTCCCTCGAGTTCATGCCCGGCAAGCAGATGGGCATGAGCGAAACCTGCTACCCCGATTCACTGATCGGTGCGCTGCCCAATCTCTACTACTACGCCGCCAACAACCCCTCCGAGGCCACCATCGCCAAGCGGCGGGGTTATGCATCCACCATCAGCTACCTCACCCCTCCGGCCGAAAATGCTGGCCTTTACAAGGGCCTGAAGGAACTGGGTGAGCTGGTGGGCTCCTACCAGCAGCTGCGTGAGGGTGGCCGCGGGATTCAGATCGTCAACACAATTATTGAGACGGCACGCCAGTGCAACCTCGATAAGGACGTTGACCTTCCTGAGGAAGATGCCTCGACCCTCGACCTGGAGGGTCGTGATGCTCTGGTGGGAGCCGTTTACCGCCAGTTGATGGAGATCGAAAGCCGTCTCCTTCCCTGTGGCCTTCACACCATTGGCAAGCCTCCCACCGCAGAGGAAGCCGTTGCCACCTTGGTAAACATCGCTGCTCTTGAGCGTGAGGAGGATGGGCTGCGCTCACTCCCCGGCCTGCTGGCTGAGGCGATGGGCCGCTCGATCGAAGACATCTACAAAGGCAACGACGAGGGCGTTCTCGCTGATGTAGAGCTCAACCGCACGATCACGGAGACATCCCGCGCTGCCATTGGTGCCATGGTTCGCACGCTCACCGGCCGTGATGGTCGCGTCAGCCTGCGCAACAGCTTCGCTTGGTTCTACGACCTGCTGGCCAAGTTCGGCTTCAAGCTTCCCTCGCCTTGGTTGCGGGCCTGCTGCAGTGCTGGCTTCGTGCAGATCGATGCAACCGAGCTCGACAAGCTCTTTGCATATCTGCGCTTCTGCCTTGAGCAGGTGTGTGCCGACATGGAGATGGAGAGTCTGCTGAAGGCTCTCGATGGTGAATACATCCTTCCGGGCCCCGGTGGTGATCCGATCCGGAATCCTGGTGTGCTGCCCAGCGGCAAGAACATCCACGCCCTCGACCCGCAGGCGATCCCCACCCGTGCCGCGGTGGCTGCAGCCAAGAGTGTTGTCGACAAGTTGATTGAGCGTCAGCGCGAGGAGCAGGGCACCTGGCCCGAAACCATCGCCTGCGTGCTCTGGGGAACCGACAACATCAAGACCTACGGCGAATCCCTAGCTCAGATCCTCTGGTTCGTTGGCGTCAAGCCGATGCCGGACTCCGTGGGTCGGGTCAACAAGCTTGAGTTGATTCCCCTGGAAGAACTCGGCCGCCCCCGCGTTGATGTGGTGGTGAACTGCTCCGGTGTGTTCCGCGATCTGTTCATCAACCAGATGGCTCTGATCGATCAGGCCGTGAAGATGGCTGCCGAGGCCGACGAGCCTCTGGAGCAGAACTTCGTTCGTAAGCACGCCCTCGAGCAGGCGGAGAAAGAAGGCACGAGCCTGCGTGATGCGGCCTGCAGGGTGTTCTCCAATGCCAGCGGCAGCTACAGCTCCAACGTGAACCTCGCAGTGGAGAACAGCACCTGGGAGGAGGAAGGTGAGCTTCAGGAGATGTACCTCTCCCGCAAGACCTTCGCCTTCAATGCCGACAACCCCGGTGAGATGAATCAGAAGCGGGAGGTGTTCGAGAACGTGATGAAGACCGCGGATGTCACCTTCCAGAACCTCGATTCGGCTGAGATCTCCCTTACCGATGTGAGCCACTACTTCGACTCCGATCCCACCAAGTTGATCGCTGGCCTTCGTGATGACGGCAAAGCTCCCACCAGCTACATCGCCGACACCACAACGGCCAACGCGCAGGTGCGTTCGCTGAGTGAAACCATCCGCCTGGATTCACGCACCAAGCTGCTGAATCCCAAGTGGTACGAAGGCATGCTCGACTCCGGCTACGAGGGTGTGCGTGAGGTGGCCAAGCGCCTCAACTTCACCTTGGGTTGGAGTGCCACCAGCGGTGCCGTTGACAACTTCGTCTACGAAGAAGCCAACGAAACCTTCATCAACGATCCTGAGATGCGCAAGCGTCTGCTGGAACTCAACCCCAACAGCTTCCGTCAGATCGTGGGCACCCTGCTCGAGGTGCATGGCCGCGGATACTGGGAGACCTCGGATGAAAACATCGAGCAGCTTCAGGAGCTGTACCAGGAAGTTGAGGATCGGATTGAGGGTGTTGTCACCGACTGATCGTCGACCAAGTGTTGAACATCAAAACCAGAGTCCCTGCCGGACTCTGGCTTTTTTATTGGCGATGAATGATGGGCAACTCAGGCTTTCATGGGTTTGAATTCTGCATGTCTAGCGGCCTGGCTGATCGCTGCCGTTTTGAAATCAATTCCAGCCCATTGTTGATACATATGAAGGCTACGTTTTTTCCCTAATCCAAAGGGTTTAAGTTCGCCAAACTCATCATTCAGGCAGCGGATTGATGCCGGTGCGTTGTTGAGACTGCCGAGCAGTGTGTGTACACGTTTGAGTGCGTGAAGGTTGTAATGGTGCCAATTGCTGTGATCGCCCCAATGGGTGGCTGCATGCTCTTGATCGGTATGTTCGGTCTTGTAGAGATGAAACAGCAGTAGGCGATTTGGGGCGTAGATGTTGAAGCCTGACGTCCATAGTCGTGCCGACATGGCAATCTCTTCTCCATAGAAGTAGAGATCGGGGTCGTAGGGCACGTCGCTCACGATTGAGCCCGGGCCGAACAGGAATCCTCCGGCGATAAATGCACCGGGGATGGGGCGATCAGGTTGTTCTTCTGGAAGTTGGAATCGGCTGATGCCTCGCAGTTTGAGAATGCCGTAGGAATCGAAACCGGCGGCTGCCATCACAGGCAGGGTTGATGTCTCCAAACGGCACGGCTGTTGAAAGCCGTTCGGGTAAACACTGAGAACGGCGCGCTTATCGCTGCATTCCCTCCAGGTCGTCAGCAACAGGTCATCCCAGTGCTCCACGGCCCTCATGTGGCTGTCGATTTGCAGCAGAAAGTCTTCTCCGCCGTAAACACCCTGAGCCTGTCGTCGGGCCCAGCAGGCCCCGCGGCTTTCCGCTGCATCGAACCTGATGCACTTCAGGTGTGGATGATCCGGAAATGCGCTTGTTCCCCAGTGGGGCGGGTCATCAGTCGCCAGTTGCAGGCAGATGCCGAAGCGCAGGCGCTTTGGCTGGGCTGCGCGCTGAATCAGGTTCTGCAGTGTGGCGGGGAGATCTGGATCCCTGTATGCCGCGATCTGAACAAAGATCGTGGAGCTCACCAGAGTGCAGCCGCCATTCGCAGCGTCTGGCTGATGGGGCCCACATCGTGCACCCGCAGCACGGCAGCACCCGCCTGGGCGCAGCGGCAGGCCACCGCAGCTGTTCCCCAGAGACGCGCTTTGGGTCTGGGTTCATCCAGCACGGCACCGATGAAGCGTTTGCGTGAAGGGCCGATCAGCACCGGTCGCGGCCCTGCAGTGAGTTGTTCCAGATCCCGCAGCAGCTGGAGGTTCTGCTCGTGGGTCTTGGCGAAGCCGAGACCCGGATCCCAGATGATTTGGCTTTCATCAACGCCGGCTTGAATCGCAGCTTCACTGCGCTCCAGCAACGCTTCTTTCACATCTGCCACGACATCGGCATAGGTTGTGAGCTGATCCATGGTTTGGCTGTCACCGCGGCTGTGCATCAGCACCACCGGACAGCCTGCATCGGCGACCACCTTCAGCAGATCGGGATCCCGACGGCCACCGCTTACATCATTGATCCAGTTGGCCCCTGCTTCCAGTGCCTTGGCGGCCACCGGCGCCAGAAACGTGTCGATGGAGATCAGTGCCTCTGGGCAGCGCTGCCGGATGCTCTTCAGCGCTGGTAACAGACGCCGTAACTCCTCTTCGGCGCCCACCTCCTCCGCTCCGGGTCGGGTGCTTTGCGCCCCGAGATCCAACACGTCCGCACCACGGCTCAGCTGCCGTTGAGCTTCAGCAAGGGCCCGTTCGCTCGCCAGAAATCTCCCTCCGTCACTGAAGGAATCCGGGGTGACGTTGATCACCCCCATCACGGCTGTGCGTTGGCCCCAACCCTGAGGCCAGCCGCCTGAATCAGGCCGCTTGGTAGTTGGCAATCCGTCCAAAGCTTTCGGGCTCCAAGGAAGCACCCCCCACCAGCACCCCGTCGATATCGCTCATGCCCATCAACTCATCAATGTTGCTGGGTTTTACGGAGCCGCCGTACTGAATCACCAGATCGGGGGAGCCCACCCAGCTACGGATCAGACCACAGATGCGGTTGGCTTCTTCGGCTGCGCAGGTCTTGCCTGTGCCAATCGCCCAGATCGGTTCGTAGGCCACCACCAGTTTCTCTGCATCGAGACCCTCCAGGCCCTGCTCGATCTGACGGCGGATCACCCGTTCAGCTTCGCCCCGCTCGCGCTGCTCATCGCTTTCGCCAACGCAAACGATCGGAATCAGACCGTTGGACTGTGAGGAGCGGGCCCGGTGGTTGATCTGTTCGTCACTTTCACTGAAGTATTTCCGCGGTTCGCTATGGCCCACGATCGTGTGGGTCACCCCGTGCTCCTTGAGCATGGCTGGGGAGATCTCCCCGGTGAAGGCTCCCTGGCCTTCCCAGTGCACGTTCTGGCTCGAAAGGCTGACCCGGGAGTTCTGGCTGAGTTCCGCCATGGTCGACAGCGCCGTGAAGGGTGGTGCCAGCACCAGGTCGCGGTCATCCGGGGTGTCAGCAATCAGTGGCAGGAAGGCTTCCATGAACTCCCGCGACTGGGCACAAGTCATGTGCATCTTCCAGTTGCCAGCGATCACCGGTCTGCGCACGCCTTGCTTCCCCATGGAATGTGGCAGCCAACTTACGGCCCGGTCGCGTTTTCGCTGCCGACAACGGACTCCTCCCCAGCAAGCACAACCCGATCTCCCGGGGAAAGCTGACGTCCCCGCCGGGTTTCAACGCTTCCATTGACCTCCACTTCACCCATCTGGATGCGTTGCTTTGCTTCGCCGCCGGTGGAGACCCAACCCTTCCATTTCAGGAACTGATCCAGCTTCATTGGGCAGAGTTTTGAGCTCACCATTGATACTGTGCCGCGATGCTGACCCCATCCCAGGCCGGTTTTCGCCGGCTGCTGCCGTTGCTTCGCCCCCACCTGCGGGAACTGCTCTGGGGGGGCTGCTGCATGGCGATTTACGTGGGCAGCTTTCCGCTGCTCGTGCAGCTGGCCGGGGAGTTGTTTCCCGCGCTGGGGTCGGGTGATTTGGCTCGCGTGCTTCAGCTGATCGGGCTGGCATTGCTGATCTTTGCTGTTCAGAAGATCGCCCAGTTCGGTCAGGACTCGCTTCTTGCCGGCCCTGCATTGCTGGTGAGCCAGGACTTACGGCGTGATCTGTTCCGCCGGCTGCAGACCGTGGAGCTGGGGGCACTGGAGAAGCTCTCGGCCGGTGATCTCACCTACCGCTTCACCGAAGACGCCGATCGCGTCAGCGAGGTGCTGTACAAGACCATTCACGACACGGTCCCCAGCGTGCTTCAGCTCGTTGCGGTGCTGGGGATGATGCTCTGGCTCGACTGGAAACTGACGCTGGCCATCCTGCTGCTGGCGCCGGTGATCGTCTGGCTGATCAGCCTGTTTGGTGCTCGCGTGATGGCGGCCACGGAACGAAGTCAGAAAAAGGTGAGCGAACTGGCCGGTCTGCTGGGTGAGGCCATCGAAGGTTTGCCCCTGGTGCGTGCTTTTGCAGCCGAGCCCTGGCTGCAGGACCGTTTCGAGACGGAAATCGACCAGCACCGGCAGGCCCGCCACCGCACCTACAGCCTCGTGGCGCTGCAGCATCCGGTGGTGGGCATCATCGAGGTGGTGGGTCTGTTTGCCGTGCTGGTCCTCGGAGCCTGGCGAATCCAGAGCGGTGATCTGAGTATTGCCGGGCTGAGTAGCTACCTGACAGGGCTGATCGTGCTGATCGATCCCATCGCCCACGTCACCAACAACTTCAACGAATTTCAGCAGGGTCAGGCATCACTGCGACGTCTGCGGGAGATCGAGCGAGAGCCCCAGGAGGCTGCGGATCCAACTGATGCGCAAGCCATCGGTGCACTTCAGGGTGATCTGGTTTTTGATCAGGTGAGCTTTGGCTATGACCCAGCCCAGCCGGTGTTGCGTCAGCTGAATCTGCGGGTGGATGCGGGCCAGGTGCTGGCCATCGTTGGCCCCTCCGGTGCGGGTAAAAGCACCCTGCTGTCGCTTCTGCTGCGGTTCAACACGGCGCAACAGGGCGAGATCCGTCTCGACGGCACCGACATCAGCTTGATGCGCGCTCGCGAGCTGCGTCAGCAGGTGGCCCTGGTCCCGCAGCGCACCACCGTATTTTCCGGAACCATTGCCGAAGCGATTCGGTTCGGCCGTCGTGCGACGGACGACGAGGTGCGCGATGCGGCACGGTTGGCCAATGCGGATGATTTCATCCGTGCCTTGCCCCAGGGGTATGACACCCAGCTCGAGGAACGGGGAACCAACGTTTCCGGTGGCCAACTGCAGCGGATCGCCATTGCACGGGCGGTGCTTGGCAATCCAGCGCTGTTGCTGCTGGATGAAGCCACCAGTGCCCTTGATGCTGAAGCCGAGGCGGCGGTGCAACTCGGACTGAAGCAGGCGATGAAGGGGCGAACCGTGTTGGTGATCGCCCATCGTCTGGCGACGGTGCAGGAGGCCGATCGCATTGTGGTTCTTGAAAAGGGAGCCGTGGTCGATCGAGGAACCCACGACGAGTTGATGCAGCGTGGTGGGCGTTATCGCGAATTGTGCGAACGGCAGTTCATTCGAGATCGGCAGAAGTCCTGAAGCCCTCTACGATCTGGCCGCCGGTACACCGCCATCCCGGCGATGAACGATGACTGATTCCGCAGCCAACAACCCCGTCTTGACCTTTGAAGGCAAGCGCTACGACCTCAACACCCTTCCTGATGAGCTCAAGGAGCTTGTGCGTGGCATGCAGGTTGCCGATGCTCAACTGCGGATGCACGAAGACACCCTCAAGGTTCTGGCGGTGGGTCGTCAGAGCTTGGCGACTCAGCTCAATGAAAGGCTCAAGTCCGTGACTCCGTTGCCCGATCAGGGTTGATTGACTGCCAACAAAAAAGGGGGGCTGTAAGCCCCCCTTTTTATTGCTCGTCGTTCTGCTCAGTCGCTGAAGCTGTAGGCCTTGGTGAGTTTGAACACGGTTCCGGAGAGCAGGATCAGGGCCACCAGGTTCGGGAGGGCCATCAGGCCATTGAGCGTGTCGGCAATCGACCAGATCACACCGCGGTCGCCGGCGACAGCACCAATCACGACCACAGCCACCCAAGTCAGACGGAAGGGCAGCACGGCGGAATCACCGAAGAGATAGGTGGTGCAACGTTCGCCGTAGAAGCTCCAGCCGAGAATGGTGGTGAAGGCGAAGACCACCAATCCCAGGGTGACCACCACGCCGCTGCCGGCGATGCCGGTGTTGAAGGCCGCGATGGAGAGGTCTGCGCCGCTGAGCTTGTCGCCGGCTGCATCGAGGATCAGATTGGCTTTGGTGGTGATGATCACCAGGGCAGTCATCGTGCAGATGATCAGGGTGTCGATGAAGGTGCCCAGCATGGCCACCGTGCCCTGGCGAACGGGATCATCGGTTTTGGCAGCCGCATGGGCGATCGGAGCGCTGCCCAGGCCCGCTTCATTGGAGAAGATGCCCCGCTTGAAGCCCATCAGCACCACCTGACCGAGGGCACCACCGGCTGCGGCTTGACCGGAGAAGGCGTTGGAGAAAATCGTGGCGAATGCTTCAGGCACGCTGTTCAGATTGGCCAGCAACACCAGAAGGCATGCAGCGATGTAGAGGATCGACATCAACGGAACAATGGCGGAGGCCGCCTGGGCAATGCGTTTGATGCCCCCGATCACGACAGCGAAAACCAGGGCCGCCAAAACGACTCCGGTCGCCAGCCTCGGGATGCCGATCAGGCTCAAGGCAGACGACACCTCAAAGGCCTGCACTCCATTGCCGATGCCGAAGCCCGCCAACATTCCGAAGAGGGCAAACAGGCCCGCCATCCAGCTCCAGCCGCTGCCGAGTCCGTTGCGGATGTAGTACATCGGCCCACCCACGTGGTTTCCGTCTCCATCGGTTTCGCGGAACTGAACCGCGAGCACCGCTTCGGCGTACTTGGTTGCGATGCCGAAGATCGCGATGATCCACATCCAAAAGACGGCACCAGGTCCACCAACGGCGATGGCCCCCGCCACACCGGCGATGTTTCCCGTGCCGATCGTGGCCGACAACGAGGTCATCAGCGCTTGGAAGGGGGTGATCTCCCCTTCCGTTTGTGATGCAGCCGGCCGCAGCATCATCGAGATGCCGTAACCCAGCCGTTGCAGCGGCATGAACCGCAGGCCCACCATCAGAAGAATGCCCGTCGCGGCAATCAAAAGGACGGTGGGCCATCCCCAGACGATGCTGTTGATCGGGCCATTGATGGCCTGAATGGTCGACTCGACTCCGCCCATGCCTTTCAACAGGTTTGGGCGGATGGTCTCATAACCGGCTTGCACCGGCAATCAACTCAGAGCGATTCGAGATCTTCAAAACGGAAGGTCTGGCTTCCGGCGGGAGTATCGCCATGGGCTTCGGTGGTCACGACCCGCTCGGTCAGCACCCAGGGGCCATCTCCAGGAAGAGCAGCGAAGCTGTCTTGGAAGCTGCTGCGGCCGCCCCGGGCTTCTCCCGTTGCCGGGTCGGCGTACTGACTGGTGTAGGTGTGGCTGAGGTAGCCCGCACCCGTGTCGGTGACATCGGTGGTGTAGATCGTCACGACGGTGCCGTGGATGTGGCGATGAACCATGGTCACCACGTCATCTTTGATGCGGTATTTGTCCCCGGCTCCCTTGCCGCCGACGAGCACTTCGGTTCCCACTTCGTTGGTGTCACCGGCGGTGAAGGTGTTTTCACCGTGGGTCTGCTCGAAGCTGCGACGCACGCGATGGATCGCGACTTCCCAGAGCTGGGAATTCACCGCCTTGAGGATCTCTTCGTTTTCAATGCCGTCCACTTTGGCTTTGAGATCGGCACCGATCTCAAACGTGCCCTCAACCCGTTGATCGGCCTGTTGCCAGATGCAGCGGCCGCGATAGCCGGAGAATCCAGGCGCCCAGGTGTAGCGGTTCTCGTAGGCGCGACGGAAGTCATCACGCAGGTCGCTTCCAGGCTTGACGGGAACGGAGGCTGTCACAGCGTTGAGGTGGCTCCCGCAACCCTACCGGTGGCCTAACGCTGCATGGCGTGCACGTCCTGCAGGGCATGGATGCTGAGCCTCGGCTGTTGCTGGAGCGCTGAGATCGCCTCCACCGCTGCCCGTGCTCCCGCAAGGGTCGTCACCGTTGGAACGGCGTAATCGAGCGCTGCCCGACGCAGATACTTGTCGTCATGGGCGGCTTGGCGGCCAATCGGTGTGTTGATCACCAACTGCACCTGATTGGAGCGGATCTGATCCTCGATGTTGGGGCGCCCCTCGTGCACCTTGAGCACCGATTGCACCTTCAATCCCGCGTTGGCGAGCGCTTGAGCCGTGCCTGATGTGGCCGTCACATCGAACCCGAGTTCGATCAGCCGAGCGGCGATGGGCACCAGCGCCTGTTTGTCGCGGTCGTGGGTGGAGAGGAACACCTTCCCCTGGGTGGGCAGCGCTTCTCCAGCGCCGAGCTCAGCCTTGGCATAGGCCATGCCGAAACTGTCGGCGGATCCCATCACCTCTCCCGTGGATCGCATTTCCGGCCCCAGCACCGTGTCGGCCCCCGGGAAGCGCCGGAACGGCAGCACCGCTTCCTTGATCGACTGAAGCGGCGGCTTCGGCTCGCTGGTCATCCCGATGTCGGCCAGGGTTTCGCCCGCCATCAGTCGGGTTGCCAGGCGAGCAAGGGGTTGACCTGTGGCCTTGGCAACGAAGGGGACCGTCCTGGAGGCGCGGGGGTTGGCTTCGATGATGTATACGACTTCCGAACCATCGGTGTTGCGCTGTACAGCGAACTGGAGGTTGATCAGACCCCGCACCTCGAGCGTTTGCGCCAGGGAGCGACTCCACTCACGAATCGTGTTCAGTGCCGCCTCGCCGAGGGAAACCGAAGGCAAGCAGCAGGCTGAATCGCCGGAATGGATTCCCGCCGGTTCGATGTGCTCCATCAGACCACCCACGATCACAGCACCGGTGTGATCGCAGAGGGCGTCCACGTCCACCTCAACAGCGTTTTCGAGGTACTGGTCAATCAGCACCGGATGGTCGGGCTCCACTTGCACGGCTTCGTGCATGTAGCGGTTGAGTTCCTCTTCGTCGAACACCACTTCCATGGCCCGTCCGCCCAGGACGTAAGAGGGACGCACGACGACCGGGTAGCCCACTCGTGTGGCCACGGCCCGTGCTTCCTCTTCGCTGCGTGCCAAGCCGTTGCGGGGTTGGCGGATATTCAGATCGCGGAGGATGGCTTCGAACTGCTCGCGGTCCTCGGCCCGGTCGATCGATTCAGGGGAGGTGCCCCAGATGCTGGTGCCCGTGGCGCGCCCCTCATCGCTGTCCAGCCAGCGCAGCAGAGGAATGGCGAGTTTCAGAGGCGTTTGTCCACCGAATTGGACCACCACGCCATCGGGACGCTCCGCTTCGATCACATTGAGAACGTCCTCCAGGGTGAGCGGTTCGAAGTAGAGGCTGTCGCTGGTGTCGTAATCGGTGGACACCGTTTCTGGATTGCTGTTCACCATCACCGTGGTGATCCCTTGATCCTGCCCTGCAAAGGAGGCATGGCAGCAGCAGTAGTCGAATTCGATGCCCTGCCCGATTCGGTTGGGTCCACCGCCGAGGATCATCATCTTGCGGCCGTCCTCACGACGACTCACTTCGGACGAGGCGGGAAGGGGCTTTAGGGATCCGTCGGCTTGCAGGGTCTGCAAGGGACGCTCGTAGGTCGAGTAGTGATAAGGAGTGGAGGAAGCGAACTCCGCTGCGCAGGTGTCGACGGTTTTGAAGACGGCGCGAACATCGAGCTGATGGCGCCGCTGACGCACCAACAATTCGTCGCTTTTGGTGTGCCAGGCGATCTGTCGGTCTGAAAAACCCAGCTGCTTGGCCTCAAACAAGCTGTCGGCATCCAGCTGATCCAGGCTTTTGCCCTTGATCAGCCTTGCCTCCGCCTCAATGATCCGCCGCAGTTTGGCCAGGAACCAGGGGTCAATCCTGCTGATCCGTTGAATCTCCTCATCGCTGCGTCCGCGCACCATCGCCGTTCGAACGCTGAGGATGCGCTCCGGAGAGGGGGTCCTCAGCTGACGATCCAGCTCAGCATCCGTGAGCTCCGGTTCCTCCCGGTCGCCTCCCCAGCCCGAGAATCCGGTTTCCAGGGAACGCATGGCTTTCTGGAACGACTCTTCGAAACAACGGCCGATGGCCATCGCTTCGCCCACCGATTTCATTGAGGTGGTGAGCACCGCCGGACTGCCTCGGAATTTTTCGAAGGCGAAGCGTGGAATTTTGGTGACGACGTAATCGATCGTCGGTTCGAAGCAGGCAGGCGTCTTGCCGGTGATGTCGTTGAGGATTTCGTCGAGGGTGTAACCGACGGCGAGGCGAGCGGCGATCTTGGCGATCGGGAAGCCGGTGGCCTTGCTGGCCAAGGCCGACGACCGGCTCACCCTGGGATTCATCTCGATCACCACAACGTCGCCGTTGTCGGGATTGATCGCGAACTGGATGTTGCTGCCGCCCGTCGCGACACCGATCTCCCGAATGATGGCGATCGATTGGTCCCGCAACCGTTGGTATTCCCGGTCCGTGAGGGTCTGGGCTGGAGCCACCGTGATCGAATCCCCGGTGTGGACCCCCATGGGGTCGAGGTTTTCGATGCTGCAGACGATCACGACGTTGTCCGCCAGATCACGCATCACCTCAAGCTCGAATTCCTTCCAGCCCAGAAGCGATTGCTCGATCAGAATCTGAGACACCGGACTCGCTTCAAGCCCGCTCTTGCAGATTGCTGCGTATTCCTCGGGGTTGTAGGCAATGCCCCCGCCACTTCCCCCCAGCGTGAAGGCGGGCCGGATGATCCGGGGGAAGCTTCCGATCGCGGCCCCGACGGCTTCAGCTTCTTCTTGAGATGAGGCGATGCCCGAAGGGCAGACCTTCACCCCGATGCGCTCCATGGCCTGCTTGAACAGCAGACGGTCTTCCGCCTTCTGGATCGCTTTGAGATCGGCACCGATCAACTCAACGCCAAAGCGATCGAGGGTGCCGTTTTCCGCCAGGGTGACCGCCAGGTTGAGGGCGGTCTGCCCCCCCATGGTCGGCAGCAGAGCATCCGGGCGCTCCTGCTCGATCACCCGTGTCACCACGTCCGGCGTGAGCGGCTCGATGTAGGTGCGATCGGCCATTTCCGGGTCGGTCATGATCGACGCCGGATTGGAGTTGATCAGGATGACTTCATATCCCTCGGCTCTGAGGGCCTTGCAGGCCTGGGTTCCGGAGTAATCGAACTCACAGGCCTGGCCGATCACGATCGGACCAGATCCCAGCAGGAGAATGCGACGCAGATCAGACCGCCTCGGCATGGGAAATCGTCCTTGGCCAAACAGATCAAGCCTCTCACGCGGCCTCGCCCCAACTGGGGGACTTGGCCTCGCTACGGTGAAGGGAGATCAGCACCAAAGTTGCAATGAGTGAGCTCCAGCGCCTGAAGGGGCTGCTGCCACCGGAAATGCAGAGCTGGGTGTTTGTGGAATCAGCTGCTGCAGTCGATCCTCCATTGATCACCCTTGAGGAAATCGGCCGGGATGAAGTGGAGATCCAGGTGGATCTCGAGGAATGGGATGCCCTGGCGTTGGATCACCGCAATTTGCTGTTCTGGCATGAAGTTGGTCGGATCCAGAACGACACGATTCCCCGGGACGGTTGGGAGATGGCTGCTCTGGCCATCGGTCTCGGCGGTGCCATCGGTGAATTGTGGGTTCAGGACGGCCTGCTGCTGTTGATGGCCCTGGGCCTGTCCGGTTTTGCGGGGTATCGGCTTTATCTGAAGAACAATTCCGAAAAACGCCTGCAGGACGCCATCAGTGCAGACGAGCGCGCGATCGATCTGGCCTGCCGATTTGGTTACAGCGTGCCGAATGCCTATCGCAGTCTTGGGGGCGCGTTGAAGGAGCTGGTCGAAAAGACCCGCAAGAAGCGCCGCCGCAGCTACTACGAAGACCGGCTTGAGGCGCTGCGCAAGAGTGCCAGTAAGGCCAGAGCTGAAATGGCCCAACAGGAGGGCTCACGCAGCTCCGTTACCAGCGAGAACGTTTATGGATAGCGAAAAGCTTGCTGAACTTGTGGCCGATGCCTGCGATGACCGCAAGGCCACCGACATCCGTCTGATTCGTGTGGATGAGGTGTCCAGTCTGGCGGATTGGATGGTGATCGCAGGCGGTCAGTCCGACGTTCAGGTGCGTGCCATTGCCCGGTCGGTTGAAGACCGCCTGGAAACTGAGGCAGACCTGCTCCCCTTGCGCAAGGAAGGGCTGAATGAGGGGCGCTGGGCGCTTCTTGATTACGGCGATGTGATCGTTCACGTGCTGATGCCTGATGAGCGCGGCTACTACGACCTTGAGGCGTTCTGGAGTCACGGCGAAAGCCGAACCTTCTTACCGTCGGTGAAGTAGCCGCTTGATCCATGCCAGAAGCGGTGTCCTGCCCCGTTCCGCCGGAGCAGCGGCCTCTTGAGGAGTTTCAACAACTCTGCGAGTCATGGTTCTTCTCTTGGCCAGCGGGTCAGGAACCTCGCCTGAGCCAACGCCTTGCAGGCTTCTGGCTACTGATGTTGCCGGTGTGCAGCCTGATCGCCAGTGGTAGTTGGACCCTGAAGCAGGATCCGCCCCGGCTCCTGGCTGCAGCCGCTGTGGCCGCTCTTGTGCTTCCCCTGCTGTTGCTGGTGCGGCAATGGCTGGGCTGGACCTACGTCATGCAGCGGCTTCTCCGTGAGTCCGTCGACTACGAGGAATCCGGCTGGTACGACGGGCAGACCTGGGAAAAGCCTCTGTCCTGGCGGGAACGCGACCTGCTGGTGGCCCGGCATGAGGTTCGTCCGATCCTGGGTCGTCTGGGACGGGCCATGGCCACCTCAGCGGGTTTGATGCTGGCCGGTGCCAGTCTCTGTCAGGCTCTCTGAACCAATCGGGGTTCCGATGACTTTGCCCTCGGGCTTCAGCCCTGCAGCCCGGACCGGGACAGCCCCCCTCGAGGTCTTTTTGAGGCGCGGATCGATCACGGAATCGGTGCATCGCGTTCATGCCGTGGTTTGTGATGGCCGAGGACGGGTGTTGATGTCGGCAGGAAACCCCGGCTTGGAAAGTTTCATTCGTTCGGCTCTGAAGCCCTTTCAGGCCCTGCCGTTTCTCAGCAGTGGAACCGCCGACCAACTGGATGTTGATGAAAGGGGCATCGCCATCAGCTGCGCGTCCCATGCGGGCACCAATGCCCACGCCCGGGAAGCCTTCCGGTTGCTCTGGAAAGCGGAGTTGGACAGCGCTTCACTTCAATGCCCTGTGCCGAGTGGGGCTGATAGTCCTCTTCAGCACAACTGTTCCGGCAAGCACGCTGCCTTCCTGGCCACAAGCCGAAAGATGGGCTGGCCGATCGAGACCTATCTCCAGCAGGACCACCCTCTCCAGGTCGAAGTGAACCGCAGGGTCGCTGAACTGATCGGCTTGCCTGCTGAGGAATTGGTTGCCGAGCGGGATGACTGTGGCGCTCCCACCCTGGTGTTGCAGTTGGCTCAGATGGCCTTGCTCTATGCCCACCTCGGTGCCTCACAACATGCCGAACTCGAGCAGATCAGTCGGGCGATGCTGAGTCACCCCGACCTTGTGGCTGGTGAGGGTCGTTTCGACACCGAGCTGATGCGGCGCAGCCACGGTCAGGTCTTGAGCAAGGGCGGTGCAGAGGGCATTCAATGCCTCAGCCGCGTGGGTGAAGGTCTTGGAGTAGCCATCAAGGTGGAAGACGGCTCCCGTCGTGCCAAGCAAGCGGTTGCACTGCATCTGTTGCGTCAACTCGAGTGGCTCACACCCATGGGGCTAGACGAGCTTGATGAGCAGGTGCTGGTCGTGAACTCGAGCGTCAAGCTCAGCGTGTCCGGTGCCTTGCAGTCCTGACTTTGCTGTCACCTGCGACACCGACATGTATGATTTTTGGGTCGCCGCGGGGTAGAGCAGTCTGGTAGCTCGTCGGGCTCATAACCCGAAGGTCGGGAGTTCAAATCTCCCCCCCGCCACCAAATCTGATTGAATCAACAATCTCCCTTTCGGGAGATTTTTTTTGTCTGTCGTACCCCCATGAGCAGTCGCTCCATGAACTGCGATGGCCCCTGGGACGCCATTGTTGTTGGCTCGGGAGCGAGTGGCGGCGTGGCTGCCATGACCCTGGCTGAAGAAGGAGCGCGGGTGCTTGTGGTGGAGGCAGGACCTGACCTCAACAGCACGCAAGCCTTCGGGGCTGAACCGGGAAATCTGCTGCGTCGGATCGTGGGCCTGACCAGCGGCAGCCATCGCCAGCAGTCCCAGCATCCCGGCTACTGGAAAGCCAACCCTCGTCTGTATGCCGACGAGCATCTGCATCCCTATGAACACCCGGCGGATCAGCCGTTTCTGTGGACGCGAGGCCTGCAGGTTGGCGGCCGCAGCCTCATCTGGGGTGGCATCACTCTGCGTCTCTCGGATGAGGATCTGGCCGGTGTGGATGTGGAGGGTGAACAGGTCCGTTGGCCCTTGCGCAGCGGTGAACTGACACCGCACTACGCCGAACTGGAGCGCTGGCTGGGCGTTCATGGTGGGCGCGATGGTTTGCAGCATCTGCCGGACGGTGAAACGCAACCGGCTCTGGCAGCGACGCCGGCGGAAAAGCGTTTTGCCGAAGCTGTGCAGCAACGGTTGGGCTATCCCGTGATCCCCTCGAGGGGGTTTGGTCCGGCGCCGCAGGGAGAAGATCCCGCCTGGCCCCGCTCCAGCAGTCGCGGCAGCAGCCTTCCTCGCGCCATGGCCACAGGACGCACCCAGCTGCTCTCTGCGCATCTGGTGGAGCATCTCCTGATGGACGCAAGTGGAGCTAAAGCCATTGGAGTGGTTGCCGTTGACCAATCCAATGGCAACCGCAGGGAGTTGAAGGCGGATCTCGTTGTCTTGGCCGCTTCCACGATTCAGACCGTCTCCATCCTGTTGCGCTCCCGTCGTGGCGAACAGAGCAACGGTTTGGACGACCCTTCAGGACGACTGGGCACACGCTTGATGGACCATGTCTCCACATCGCAGTTTTTTGCCTTCCCCGAGCCTGTTCAGGGGGAACAGCCCATGCTCACGGGCGCTGGAAGTTTTTTCGTTCCGTTTGGCCGACACCTGCCATCGGCTGATTTTCAGGGCGGCTATGGCCTCTGGGGTGGCATTGGACGGTTTGATCCGCCGCGATGGTTACGGCGTTGCCCTTCAAGCATCACCGGGTTCCTGATTGGTCACGGCGAAGTTCTTCCCAGGGCTGACAACAGGGTGACCCTGAGTGAGCGCACGGATCGCTGGGGTGTGCGTGTCCCCTCGATTGCCTGCCGTTGGAGCAGCAATGAACTGGCCATGGTGAGGCACATGCGCACCTCGATCCAGGCCTGCATCGCCGCCGCCGGAGGCGATGCCAAATCGATCAAAGACCTCTTTCACCTCCCCTTGGTTGAACCTTTCCTGGAGGGTGCTGTCGCTCTGTCTGAAGGTGCAGCCCCCCCGGGGTATTACATCCATGAGGTGGGAGGGGCTGCGATGGGGGGAAGCGAGACCAGCAGCGTCGTTGATTCGTCCAACCGTCTTTGGCGTGCGCCCAACGTTCTTGTGGTGGATGGCGCCTGTTGGCCGACGTCGGCCTGGCAGAGCCCAACGCTCACGATGATGGCCTTGAGCCGTCGTGCCTGCCTGCTGGCCCTCAGTGGTCGGGGCGGATGAACAGATCGTCGAGATAGCGCTCGGTCACGGCGCGGTCGTCACAGCCGTTCTGAAACAGGAAGTGGGCAAGAGCAGAGCTCATCACGCGGTATTGGTCCCAGGTGGGGTGCTCCCCGATGAAATCCTTCATGCCTCGATAGAGCACCTCGGGAATTTCCGTCTCAAGGCTCACGTAACTGGCTTTTGAAGCAGAGCCGTGCTCCGTGGTCCACATCTCATGGCATCGCTCGAGGTGATTTCGATCCATTCGGTCCAGCTTGCCCCTGTCCAACGCTCACCAAGAAAGCCACACAACCGGCGCTTGCGTCAAAGCCGTCGCCATTTGTTGAATTGCGGCTGAGACGAGATGAGACGGCAGTCTGTGACTGGGTTTGGGATTACGGGAAGTGACGATGCGCGGTTGCTCTAGGCCGAATAGACGGTCTGTCAACCCGGTGGTGCGATTCCCTCGGAAATTCACAGGTTGACCGTCACAGCCGGCGAGCCAACTTCAGCCTGTGGAAAACGACGTTTTTTTGTGTGGAAAAAGAGGGTGAACCCTGGCGAAGCAATTTTGATAAGAAAACCTGATCTTTACTTCGTCGCTGCTGTCGCTTTCGAGAACCGTGTCATTGGTGACAAGCCAGCTGCAGGTTCTCTTTGGATCCACGGAGTCAATCTTTAGAGATCCCGGTATTGCGTTTCAACGTGGTAGGCCCCAGTGGATGGTCGGCATGGGGATAAGGGGGGTGATGGTGGTCATGGCTGTGGTCTGAAGGGTGACTGTGGTCATGGCCAATCGGGATGCCGTCGGGTTGGCAGGCACCCGTGCACTCCAGTTCGCAGAGCGTGCAGCTTTCCGCAAGGCCTTCCACGTGGTGGTGATGGCTTTCCTGGGCACGTCCCACGTCCTGTTCGAAGCCCAGCACCTGGGCGCGGTACTTGCAGAGTGAGCAGTTCATGGCGGTGTCTCCCCGCAGCACCTCCTCAACCCGTTCTTTGAAGGTGTCCACCACCAGGGTGTGGTCGCCCAGATAGCCCGCAGAGAGAAACTCCACCTCGGGATGATCAGCAGCTACCAGCTCGGTGTGTTGGCGGATTCGGCTCACCAGAACCCCTGAAAAGAGGAAATAGGGCACCACCACCACCCGGCGGAAGCCCAGCTTCACGGCGTGACGCAGGCCAGGTTCCACCAGGGGGAAGGTCACGCCCGAATACACCGTTTCTCCCCAGCCGAAACCAAATCCCTCCACCAACAGCCGGGTCACCTTGGCCACGTTGGAGTTGGCGTCTGGATCCGAGGAGCCTCGGCCCACCACCACGAGCAGGGTTTCGGCCAGGGGAACGTCGTGCTTCGCCGCATCCAGGCACTCCTGAACGCGAGCTCCGGCGGCCGACACCATCAACCGGTCCACCCCCAGCTCCCGGCCGTAATCGATCGGTAACCCCGTTTCGGCTGTGTACGTGTTCAGAACGGAGGGGATGTCGTTCTTGGCATGCCCCGCTGCGAAAAGCATGGCGGGAATGGCCAGCACCTTGGTGACGCCTTTCTCGCGGAGCGCTTCAAGACCATCCCGAAGGATGGGGCGGGCAAATTCCAGGTAGCCGTGTTCCACCGGCATCGGGGCCAGCCGAGGCCGCAGGGCGTCCACCATCTGGGCGAACTCTTCAACGGCCAGTCGGTTGCGACTCCCGTGGCCGCAGATCAGAACGCCAAGACGCTCGTTGCCGGTTTCCGCGTGCTGTTCGGCCAAAAGGTCGCTCTGCTGTTCCAATGGTTTGACGATATCGGTCGCATCGCAATGGATTCAGACCGTCCCGTTTTCTTCAATGCGCAGGCGGCTGATGCGAGGCGATCCGGTCTGGTCTCCCCTCGACCAGCGGAGTTGGCGGAGTTGATTCAGAACTGGTCGGGTCCCCGGCCGCTGCGTCTCTGTGGCGGGGGCACCACATCTCGGGCCGCCGTGGCCGACCACTGGACCCTGGATCTGCAAACCCATTTCCAACGTGTGGAGTGGCAACCCGCGGATCAGTCGGTCTGGATTGGAGCGGGCTGCCGCATGGGAGACGTGCTGGAGGCCTTGCTTCCCCACGGCCGAAGCGTGGCGGCTGGTTTGTCGGGTCTGCCTGGGCTTGGCTATGTGCTCACGGGTGGCATGGGACCGCTGAGCCGGCAAGTGGGGCTTGCTGTGGATCAAGTGCTCGAGATCCATGGGGTCTGGGGTGATGGCAGCCCCTTTGCCCTGTCTCGGGCTGCCGATGCCGGTTCGCTGGAGTGGAGAGGCCTCTGCGGTGCAGCCCCGTTTCTGGGGGTGGTGAGCGCGCTGCGCATGGCCACCCAGCCGCTCCTGCCGCTGTGGGTGGAGCAGTGCGTGGTGTCTCCGGATCAACTGCCTGAGCTCATGCTCCAGGCGGAAGCGTCAAACGCCAGCACCAGCCTGCAGTGGCATTGGGAGAGGGCTGACGCGGTGCAGTTGCTCCGGATTGCCGATGCCCCCTGGGTCGGTGCGCAGAAGATCGAAGGGTTGCACCAGCTCCCACCATTGCGGGGATCGGCTCCGATGCCTTCGCGATCTCACACGGACGTGGTTGGCTTGCTGGGGCCGGCAGCTGCTGAGCTCTGGGGGGTCGTGATGCCGGATTTATGCCGTTTGCTGCAGCATCGTCCTCATCCCTTCTGCAGCCTGGCCTGTCAGCAGCTGGGGGCGGCAACGCAACAGGTTGCCGCGGAGGCCAGCTCGTTCGTGCATCGCACTGCCGAGTGGAAGCCCTGGATCACCGCCGCCTGGACTCCGGGAGATGCTCCGGGCCAGAGACGCAGCCTTTCTTGGTTGGAGGAGGTCTGGCAGGTACTTCAGTCGGTCTGCCCTGGTGTGCATCTGGCGCAGTTTCATGACCATCTGCCCTTTCATCACAAGGAGTTGGAGGCGGCGTTCGGTTCCTGGTTGCCCGAGTTGCGAAAGCTGAAACAGCGCTTGGATCCAGCAGGCACCCTGCCGACGCTCTGATTTACGGTCGCCCCTAATCGGCATCCTTTGATGGCCAAACGATCCAGCCCAACCCTGGTGAATCAGTGGTTGGCCAACCCCAGCAAAGATCTGCTCTCGGGTCTGGTGGTGGCTTTCGCGATGATTCCCGAGGCCATTGCCTTCTCGGGGATCGCTGGGGTGGACCCCAAGGTGGGCCTTTTTGGAGCCTTCTGCCTGTCGCTGACCATCGCCGTCGTGGGTGGTCGCATGGCCATGATCACCTCGGCCACGGGCTCCACGGCCCTGTTGATGACAGGCCTTGTGGCCACCGGTGAAGCCCGGGGGCCAGGCCTGGGGGTCCAGTACCTGATGGTGGCGGGGGTGGTGACGGGTCTGCTGCAGATCCTCTGGGGGTATCTGCGTCTTGCCTATCAGATGCGCTTTGTTCCCCAAGGGGTGCTGAGCGGCTTCGTTAATGCGCTGGCCTTGCTGATTTTTCAGGCCCAGCTGCCCCAGCTCGGTCTCAACCTTCACGCTGGAGATGGTGACCATGGGGCCTCATCGTTGCTCCCCCACGGTGGCCAGATCCCCGTCGTCTGGGGCTTGGTCCTGCTGGGCCTGGTGATCATCTATGGCCTTCCCCGGATCACCCGCGTGGTGCCTTCACAGCTGGTGGCCATCATTGTGCTGACCGCGATCAGTGTGGGATTCAGCTTTGACATCCCCACGGTCAGCAGCCTCGGCACCCTTCCTGCAGGTCTGCCTTCCTTCAGCCTTCCCTTCGGTGAAGGGGGCGTTCCTTTCAGCTTGGACACCCTTGGTTTGGTGCTCCCCACCGCCTTGGCCATCTCTTTGGTGGGTCTGATGGAAACCTTCCTGACCCAGGACATCCTCGACGACAAGACCGACACCACCACCAACAAAAACGTTGAGGCCCGGGGCCAAGGCATCGCCAACATCGTCTCCTCCCTCTTCGGTGGCATGGCCGGTTGTGCCCTGGTAGGTCAGTCCGTGATGAATGTGGACAACGGCGGCCGCACGCGACTGTCCACCCTGTTCTCGGGGGTGAGCCTGCTGGCGATGATCCTGCTGGCTGGGCCCTGGCTCAAGCAAATTCCGATGGCGGCTCTGGTGGCCGTGATGATCAGCATCGCTGTTAGCACCGCTGACATCAACGGTCTGCGCAACCTGCGTCGCATCCCCAAGAGCGACACCTCGGTGATGCTGATGACCTTTGCCGTCACCATGCTCACCACCCCGCACAACCTCGCCCTTGGCGTGTTGGCAGGCGTGGCGCTGGCAGGAATTCTGTTCAGCCGCAAGGTGGCCAAGGTGATTCAGGTGGAGGCCGTTGAGATCAGCGATCAGGAGCGTTTGTACCGGGTGCAGGGGCAGCTGTTTTTTGTGAGCAAGGTGTATTTCCTCCAGGGATTTGATCTTCACGACCATCCCGAGCGCATCACGATTGACCTCTCCCAAGCCCACATCTGGGACCAGAGCGGCGTGGCTGCACTGGATCAGGTCATCCGCAAATACCGCAGCGGTGGATCTGTTGTCAGCGTGATTGGCCTGAACGAGGAGAGCCTTGATCTGTTCGAGCGGATCGGTGGTCAGGAATCAGCCCATGCATGAGCCTCGGCTTGGTTGGCAAGACAGGCCCTGAGGTCTTGGCGCATCGCCATGAGCCGCTGCTGGATCTGCACGTCCTCAGGGTTGGTCTCCACGTACCGCTCGGTGACGTCGTTGCTGATGCTCATCAACGGGCAAAGGGTTTGAACATCACCGCCAGCCCGCTGCTGAGCACTCTCTAGAAGGAAGCCCAACAGCGCCATCTTGTTGTTGTAGGTCCCACGGTCGTGCTCGTCCCCCGCGACAGCACAGGGAGTCGCGCTTCCAGCGATCAGTCCGGCCAAAAGGCAGGCCCAGACCTTCATTGCAGCCAGGCTGATTGCCGTGAACGTAGGTCGGATGTGGGGGATGTGCTGGGGATCTGGGACAATCCCACCCGATCCGTATCAATGCTGATGTTCCGATCCAGTTCACGTGTTCTGATCGTTGCGTTGGCCGGGTTGTCCTCATTCCTGGCGTCCTGTGCGTCACTGGACAGCGCAGCTGGCTCGCGTCTGGATCTGGTCAAAGCGCGTGGTGAGGTGCTTTGTGGGGTGAGCGGCAAGATTCCAGGCTTCAGTTTTCTCAGTCCTGATGGTCGTTACACCGGCCTGGATGTCGACATCTGCCGTGCCATGGCTGCCGCTTTCGTTGGTGATGCCGAGAAGGTTCAATACCGGCCTTTAACCGCGCCCGAGCGGTTCACGGCCTTGCGATCGGGCGAGATCGATCTGTTGTCTCGGAACACCACCCACACCCTCAGCCGCGATGCGGTGGGGGGCAATGGGCTGCGCTTTGGACCTGTGGTTTTCCATGACGGACAGGGCTTGATGGTGAATGCCGTCAGCGGAGTGCGTTCGCTGGCTGACTTGAGCGGCAAGTCCATTTGCGTGGGATCGGGCACCACAACCGAGCAAAACCTCAACGACGCCTTCGCCTCCGAGGGGCTTCCCTACACACCGATCAAATATCAAGATCTCAATCAGGTGGTGGGCGGCTACCTCCAGGGGCGCTGTGCAGCCATGACGTCTGATCGCTCGCAACTGGCGGCGGCACGCTCAGGGTTCAGTGATCCCCAGGCGCATCTGATCCTCGACGACCGGATCAGCAAGGAGCCTCTGGCTCCAGCTGTGGTGGGTGGGGATCAGCCCATGGGTGATGCCATGACCTGGGTGATCAACGCTCTGATTGAAGCCGAGGAACGGGGCATCACCCAAGCCAATGTTGATGTGGTGGTGAAGCAAGCCGCAGCTGACCCCTCCCAGACCGCTCTTCGGCGTTTCCTGGGGGTGGACCCAGGTCTGGGTCGCAAACTCGGACTCGCCGATGACTTTGTTGTTCAGGTGATCCGTGCCACCGGCAATTACGGCGAGATCTACAACCGCCATCTCGGACCCGACAGTGCCGTGGCGATTCCCCGGGGGGCGAACCGGCTGGCCGGTGAAGGTGGTTTGATGATTTCCCCACCGTTCACCTGATGCGGCAGCGTCGTCTCCTGGTTCAGGTTGCCGTCGCCGCCGTACTGCTAGGCCTTGTGGCTCTGCTGGTTAACAATCTGGCGGTCAACCTGATTCGAACGGGCTTGGGACTGGGTTTTGGCTGGCTGGGCCGACCCGCTGGTTTTGCTCTGGCGGAAACAGCTCTCCCCTATGCCCCATCCGATAGCTACCTCTGGGCCCTGACCATTGGTTGGCTGAACAGCCTCAAGGTGATCGCGGCTGGCCTGGTCTTGGCCACCTGCCTGGGTGTGGCTGCCGGTGCAGCCCGCGGGAGCAACAACCGTCTGCTGCGCAGCCTGGCCGGAAGCTACGTGGCCTTGATTCGTCAGATTCCTCTGCTGCTGCAGTTGCTGTTCTGGTATTTCGTTGCCTTCCTTGGCCTTCCCTCGGTGCCGCTCGGTGGGTTGATCCGGCTTTCGAATCAGGGCATTCAGCTGTTGGGCCTGAACCTCAGCGTTGAATTTTGTGCGGTTCTTGTGGGGCTCACGGTGTTCACGGGTGCATCGATTGCTGAGATCGTGCGCGGTGGCATCAATGCGGTGCCACGGGGCCAGTGGGAGGCCTTCCGCAGCCTTGGGCTTGGAGAAGGGCTTGGGCTGCGTCGGATTGTGTTGCCTCAGGCCCTGCCGGCGATTCTTCCTGCGCTCACGAGCCAGTACCTCAATCTCGCCAAGAACAGCACCCTGGCCATTGCCGTGGGCTACGCCGATCTCTATGCCGTCAGTGACACCACCATCACCCAAACCGGTCGCGCCATTGAGGGCTTCCTGCTGCTGTTGCTCAGCTTTTTGCTGCTGAATTTGTTGATCAGCGGAGGCATGGCTGCCTTGAACCGTGCCGTGCTGGGTCGTCTGAGCAGGAGCCGCTGATGAACCGTTGGTTGGATCGTGGGATCACATTGCTGCTGCTGGCTCTGCTCGGATGGGCTGGCTGGTCCATGCTGCATTGGCTGCTGATGGCAGCCGACTGGTCTGTGGTGACCACCAATCTGCCGCTGTATGCGGTGGGCAGTTTCCCTGCGGATCAACGCTGGCGTCCGTTGTTGTGGATGGCAGCACTGATCACGCTGACGCTGCTGACCCTCGTTGGTCCGAAGCGTGGCTGGGTTCGCCGTTGGTTGCCGTTGGTCTGGATCGCGATGGCGCCGCTGGGGCTCTGGCTGTTGGCTGGAGGTTTGGGCCTGCTGCCGGTGGGGACACGCAGTTGGGGTGGTCTGACGCTCACGCTGCTGCTCACGGGAGGCAGTGGAGCTTTGGCGCTTCCGTTGGGGATCCTCCTGGCACTCGGCCGGCGCAGTGAGCTGCCGGTGCTGCGTTGGAGCAGCGCCGCCTACATCGAGTTGATGCGGGCTGTGCCCTTGATTGCGGTTCTGTTCTTTGGACAACTGCTGATCCCGTTGTTCCTGCCGCCAGGTCTTGAGATCAATCGGGTTCTGCGGGCGGTTGTGGCCTTCGCCTTGTTTGCAGCGGCCTACATAGCAGAGGATGTGCGCGGTGGTCTGCAGGCGATTCCGCCCACCCAGCGGGAAGCTGCAGCCGTGCTGGGGCTGTCGCCACGCCAAGTGCTGCAACTGGTGGTGCTGCCTCAGGCGCTACGGGTTGCACTTCCATCGCTCACCAATCAGGCGGTGGGTCTGCTGCAAAACACAAGCCTGATGGCCATTCTCGGTTTGGTGGAATTGCTGGGCATCAGCCGCAGCCTCTTGGCGAATCCGGCTTTCATCGGCCGCTATCTGGAGGTCTACCTCTGGCTTGCTGCGGTTTACTGGCTGGCGTGTACCGCCATGGCGCTGCTGGCCCGCCACCTGGAAGTTCAGCTTGACCCTGCCCGCTCCGCTTCATGACTGTCGCCATTCGTGCCACTGATCTGGTCAAGAGCTATTCCCAAGGGGTTCGAGCTCTCGATGGCGTCACCCTTGAGGTGAACAGCGGCGAAGTGCTGGTGGTGATGGGGCCTTCCGGCTCCGGCAAGAGCACGCTGATCCGTACGTTCAACGGTCTGGAGTCGTTGGATGGCGGCGCCTTGGATGTGCTGGGGGCTCGCTTGGACGCCACCCATGCAGAACGTCAGGTGCGGGAGATCCGCAAGCGCGTGGGGATGGTGTTTCAGCAGTTCAACCTTTTCCCTCACCTTTCCATCCTCGACAACATCACCCTTGCCCCAATCAAGGTGCAACAGCGTGCCAAGGCGGCTGCCGAGCAGCGGGCAATGGATCTCCTTGACCAGATGGGCATTCGCGAGCAGGCCCACAAGTACCCGGCGCAGCTCAGCGGTGGTCAGCAGCAGCGGGTGGCGATCGCCCGGGCTCTGGCCCTGGATCCTGAGGTGATGCTGTTCGATGAGCCCACCAGTGCCTTGGATCCGGAGCGGGTGAAGGAGGTGTTAGATGCGATGCGCCAGCTGGCGAAAGGCGGCATGACGATGGTGGTGGTCACCCACGAACTGGGCTTTGCCCGTGAGGTGGCGGATCGGGTGATGTTCATGGATCGGGGCCAGGTGGTGGAGACCTCCGATCCAGAGACCTTTTTCAGCAATGCCAGGGAGGAACGCAGCCGCAGGTTCCTCAATCAGATGCAGCACTGAACGGTTTGCCAAACCGTGTGAGGTGCTTCAGGCCGATTGTCGTTCTCTCCAAGCCTCAGTGGGCTTTCGGCTGTGCTTGTCCTGTGTTGAATTTTTGCTGACCGTCCGAGGTGTCGACTGCTTGCCCTGCCAACGGAAGTAGGCCGTCACGCAGATCAGCCAAAACGCCACAAAAGCAAGGGTCAGCGCCAGTCCGTGCATCCGAAAGAAGGTCAGCACGACATGGATGGATAGGGCGACTGAGCCCCCCAACAGAAACGTATTGCTTAGGAACGAAGCGACGGTTGCCTTGAAGGATTTCAACTCTGTCGCGCCAATCCGGCTCACATTACCGAGCAACAATTGTGATGCCAGCCCCAGTGTGGTTGCCTCAGGGCCTCGGTTGCATCGTTGCGCAAAAAAAGCCCCTCCGGGTAGGGGAGGGGCTGTATGGGATTCAGCTTGGGGTGATGGATCAGTTGATCACTCGTCAACCTGGTCGGCAGCTTCGCTGTGCTCCGCAGCTGCACCCGTAGGGATCAGACGGATGGCTTTCTTGCCGAGCTTGATTTCGAACTCGTCGCCGGGTTCGAGGTTCAGCATGGCGGTGTAAGCCTTGCCGATCAGCAGATTGCCATTGCCCTGAACTTTGGCGATGTAGCTCAGTTTGCGACCACCTTTGCCAATCGCAGCACCACCAATGCTCAGATTCACGCCCTTGGCCTCGAGCAGGGCCTCGTAGAACGCTGTGAAATTCAGGCGATCGCCACCATTTTTCTTGTCAGAGACGTATCCGCAAGCTCTCACCAGATCGGATTTGGAAACATCCCCAAGTTCTTTGACCTTGGCAAGCAGCTCGGAACCGGTCAGCATTTTAAATGCGTCTCAATGAATACATAGTTCCTAACTGGTTGGCTGGCTGGATGTCAATCAATCGAGCCGATATTGCCAAGGCTCAGTGCTTTGAAAGGTTTGTATCTAGGGATGCGTCTCTGTGGTCTGGCTTTTGAGACTGCCCTCCTGCGATGAAGCTTGCGGGCTGATGTTGAGGCGTCCTCAGTGGTTTAAACCTCAGCACTGTCTGAGGGTTCAGAAATGATCGTGTACTCGACACGATCATCATCAGAGCAGCAAAAATCCCCGTAGTAACGCTCGAGTTCATCGTAGGCAGCGTTGTAGCTGTCAAAGCACAGCCTTGTCAGCTGATCCTCTGATTGATCACTGCGCACGATGCGATGGCGTGAAGCTGGTTGCATCAGCAAAATCCACGCGGCCAATCAAAAGTCAGATTAAGCCTGGGGCTGAGGCCTCAGTCACCACAGCTTTCTAGGGTCGATTGATCTGATGGAGGTGTCCATTCTTCGGTTCTTGCTGGAGCTTGTGCCCTCCCTTCTGATTGGGTTCTGGGCTGGTCGTCGCCATGAAACCCTGTCCACTCGCTTGGCCGCACCGCTGGTCAGGTTCGGTGTGCCGATCAGTGTGATGGGCCTGCTGTTGAAGGGTGGCCTCAGCGGCGACATGTTGCAGGCCGCAGGCCTTGCGGTGTTTGCCATGGGTCTTGTTCTGCTGGGGGCCGCGCGCCTGCCGGGATTGGCTGAGCTGGCGTCTCCCACGCTGCGGCTTGGCAGCTGCACTGGAAACACGGCCTATTTCGGGGTTCCTCTTGCCCTGGCTTTCCTCCCCGATGAGGCTCTGCCCATCAGCATTGGCTACGATCTCGGGGCGACTCTGCTGGTCTGGAGCCTGGGACCGCTGCTGATCGAGGGGCAGGTGGATGGTCCCCAACGATTGCGAGGGTTGCTGAGCAGCGTTGCTGGGAGTCCGGCAACCCGCGGCCTCATCGGAGCTTTGCTGGTTCAGGCGACCCCATGGTCTGCATCGGTGGCCGATGCGCTGTGGTGGCCTTCGCGATGCGTGATTGTGCTGGCTCTGATGGTGGTGGGCATGCGCCTGGGCAGCATTCATCGCCAGGGCATTGCTCCGGAGGCACGTCCTCTGCAGCTGCTGAAGCCACTGGTGGCCAAGCTGCTGCTCTACCCGTTGCTGCTTTGGCTTCTGGCGTCTCTGCTGCAGTTCAAGTCTTTGATGGTTCAGGCGGTTGCTCTGCAAGGAGCCGCGCCGACGGCAATCTCTCTTTTGCTCATCGCAGAATCAGTGGGTGCTGATCAGGAGCGGGCCGCAGGGCTGGTGTTTTGGAGCACCTTGCTGGCCTTAATCACAGCGCCTGCATGGGGTGTGCTGCTGCGATCTCAGTTCTGAAAACGGCGAAAGGTGAGGTTGATGCGGGTGCTCTGCACTTTGCGCCGCTGAGGAACACTGTGCATCCATCGGCTCTGACAGCCCGGGTGCATCACCAGAAGGTCACCATCGGCCAACGGCAGAGACTTTTTTAAGTGTGCAGTTTTGCGGTGGCGGAGCTGAAAATCCCGCGTTGCCCCGAGTGAAAGGGAGGCAATCGGAGCCCGCTGATCAATTTCCGGTTCGTCATCGGCGTGCCAACCCATGCGGTCATCGCCATGGCGATACCAATTCAGCAGGCATCCGTTGAAGTTGGTTTCACAGGCTTCATTCACCTGGTGCAGCAATGGCTTGAACCATGCAGGCCAGCCATCACCGGTGTGCATGGCACCGCTGTAGCGGTAGTGAATTCCTTCATTGGCAAGAAACACCGTCATTCGCGGGACCGGGTGGCGCTTGCCATAGACCTGAACCACGGGCTGCTCCCACTGAAGCTGGTGTTCAAGCTGTGTTTGCCAGTGCCTGGCAAGCTCTGGCTTCAGCCAACCCCCATGCAGGGACCAGTCCGTTTCAGCTGCAGCTGGATGGATGGTCATTCGTGACGTCGGATGACGAGGTCGGTTCGTTCCCGAGACTGTCCCATACATTCGTTGGCATGGGAGCCCGAATAACCCAAGACGAATTCCTCAAGCGAGCCGTGCAGCGCTTCGGTGATCAATTCGATTACAGCTTGATCCGCTGGCGCAGTTACAAGAGTCCTGTTCAAATCCGTTGCAACGCCCATCCGGTTCAACCGATCACGATTACACCGGAAAAGCATCTGCAAACCCTGGGTGGATGCCGTCATTGCCTTCGCGAGAGACGCATCGCCTCGCTGGAGCGGGAACTCAATCGCAAATCCGCTGAGCGTCCAGATGCCATCGCTCAGGAGCCTTCGGCCAATCTGGAACCCACTCCGAAACGACACGGTTAAGGGGTGCTGCTGCAACCAAGCCTGATCAGGCCTTGAGGCTGACCCGCTGATAGCAGAACCAGAGCCACTGCTGGAACAGAAGGTTCCGGTGGGAGCGCCAGAGGGTCTGGGGTTTGGCCGCATCGAAATTTTCGGGCGGCGGAACATCTCCCCGGGCTCGGTCGCGTTCCATTTCTCCGAGGATCCGCCCCACGTTGTATTCGGGGTGGCCGAGGTGCATCAGCTGCCGCTGATCCGGTGTCTCGAAAATGGTGTAGCCCACCTGTTCGCCATGGGCGAGCAAGCGAAGACGTCCGTCCCGTTCGGCGGCTTCCATCGCGGCATCCGGCAGCCCGGCATGTCGGCTTTGGGGGCAGACGAAATGGTCGTCCTGGGTTCCCATCAATGGATGCCCCGGGACAAGGCTGCGCATCGGGTAGATCCCGAACAGCTTCTGCTGGAAGGCCACCTTGTCGACGCCCGCAAGGTAGGCGAGGGCGAAACCGGCCCAGCACAGTCCGAGGGTGCTGGCACAGGTGCTGCGCGCTTCCTCAATCAACTGGACCAGTTCGTTCCAGTAACTGACCTGTTCAAAGGGCAGGTGTTCCACGGGGGCACCGGTGATGATCAAGCCATCCAGAGGACCCTGGGACAAGGCTTTATCCCAGCTCACATAGAGCTGGTCGAGATGGTTCTGATCCCAGCTCTTGTAGGCGTGGGAGTTGAGGCGAATCCATATCGGTTCGATCTGCAGAACCGATAGGCCCAGCGGATGCAGCAGGTTGAACTCGTACTGCTTGCCCAGCGGCATGATGTTCAAGATGCCGATCCGCAGGGGCCGGATGTCCTGGCGTTCAGCCTGTTCGGGCTCAATCCAGGAAATCCGGTTGCGTTCAACCTCCGCGATTTTGTGGTAACTGCCAGGAAGGATCAGCGCCATGGAAGCTGGGACGTCATTCAGCTGAGAACGGCGAGGGCCTGTTCGAAGTCGGCCTTGATGTCGTCGATGTGCTCGAGTCCGACGGAGACCCGCACCATCGTGGGGGTCACGCCAGCTGAAGCTTGTTCCGCCTCACTGAGTTGTTGGTGGGTCGTGGACGCGGGGTGAATCACCAGCGTTTTGGCATCGCCCACGTTGGCGAGGTGGCTGGCCAGCTTGAGGCTGTCGATGAAGCGAACCGCATCGTCGTAGCCACCGTTGAGGGAGAACATCAGCATGCATCCCATGCCACGGCCTGTCAGGTATTTCTTCGCGGCAGCGTTGTAAGGATCACTGGCCAGACCGGGATAGCTCACATGGGCGATGGCGGGATGGTCCTGCAGCCAGGTGGCCAGGGCCATGGCGTTTTCGGTGTGGCGCTCAACGCGCAGGCTTAGAGTTTCTAGGCCCTGCAGCAGCAGGAAGCTGTTGAACGGACTGACGGCCGGCCCCCAATCCCGCAGGCCCTCCACCCGGGCCCGCAGGGCGAAGGCGATGTTGCGGTCATCGGGCAAGCCCAGCATTTTGCAGACGTCACTGCCGAAGCCAAAGGCATCCCAGTGCACCAAGCCGTGATAAGCCGCGCTGGGCTGGCTCATCAACGGGAACTTGCCGTTGCCCCAGTTGAAGGTGCCGGCGTCCACGATCACGCCCCCCAGGCTGGTGCCGTGGCCCCCGATCCACTTGGTCGCACTTTCAACAACCACATCAGCGCCGTGGTCAATTGGTCGCAGCAGAGCTCCACAGGCTCCCAGGGTGTTGTCGACGATCAAGGGGATGCCTTTCTCTTTGGCAAGCGCTGAAAGACCCTCAAAGTCGGGGATGTTGAAGCGGGGATTTCCCATCGCTTCCACGTAGAGCGCCTTGGTGTTGTCGTCGATTTGCGCTGCAAAGCTCGCGACGTCGTCGCCTTCGGCAAAGCGCACGTCGATTCCCAAGCGCGGGAACTGCACTTTGAACTGGTTGTAGGTGCCGCCGTACAGGTAAGACGTTGAAACGAAGTTGTCTCCCGCCTGCATGCAGTTGGTGATCGCCAGGAACTGAGCCGACTGGCCTGAGGCTGTCGCCAATGCGGCCACCCCGCCTTCAAGGGCGGCGACGCGTTTTTCAAACACGTCGGTGGTGGGGTTCATCAGGCGGGTGTAGATGTTCCCGAACTCCTTCAGACCGAAGAGGTTGGCTCCGTGTTCGGCGTCATTGAAGACGTAGGAGCTGGTCTGATAGATGGGAACCGCCCGCGCATTGGTTGCACTATCCGGGGACTGCCCAGCGTGCAGCTGCAGGGTCTCGAAGCGGTGAGACATGGTCTTCGGCGGGGCTACTGCCCCAGTTCTAGTCGTCAGAGAGCTCGGGTTTGTCGGTTTCCGCCAAAGAAGGGAATGTGTTGCGGATCACCTCTTGAATGTCGCGGTGCGCTTCGCTGCGGAATCCAGCCACGCCATCAGCGCTGAGCAGGGGATAGGTGCGATCACTCGCATCCACCTCGCGCAGATGCTTCCAGCGGTTGCTGCTGTCTTCTGCTTTCAGCGCAATCAGGGGCGCCTGGAAGTCGTAGGCCTTGGTGTTGCCGAGAGCAGCCACTTGGGCCGTGAGCTTTTCACGCACAGGGCTGAGGGCTTTGGCTTTCAACGTGTCGGGCAAGCCGAGCACGGGTTCGTAATGGTCGAGCAAACGGAGTTCAGCCTCCAGCAGCACCGGCCATGCTCCGCGCTCACCGTCGCCAAGCCCCATCCCCGCCTCGGCTTCGGTCATCGCATCGAGATGGAAGCGCAGCCAGCGGTAGTAAGTCTTGTCTTTGATTGATTTCTTGGCGGCGGCCCGTCCGGTCACAATCGCCGGCAGAGCTTTTTCGGCTTTGCGCAGGAATAGGCGATCCTCACGCTCCAAATTCATGGCCCCCCAGCGTTGCCGGTATTCCCAGAGCTCGACGTAGCGAGCCACATCAGCCTCGGACCAGCCGAGACCCTTCAGTTCATCACCGCGATGGGAGGTTTCCTTGGACACCCGTTTCCTGGTTCATGCCAGGTCTCAGCGTAGGTGTCGATGCTCACCCGTTTGGTGATCTGCTGGCTGGGTTGGCCTGCAGATGCTGCTCAACCGTGATGCGCTGCGGTTGGTTGTAACCCACCGGTAGCCAGAGATCACCGGCCGCTGCATTGAAGTGGATCTCCCAGTGATACAGGCCGGTGTAGGCCGCGGGGTCCTCCTTCATCAGTGAGGCGTAGAGCAGCACGGCGCGGCCGTAGTAATCGCTGTTGTTGTAGCCCCAGAGGCCGAGGCGAATGTCCTGCAGTCCGCCCCGCCTCACCAGGTAACGCGCTGCTGCCTGGATGGCGTCGTGGGGGTCGCGGATGTTCCCGGCGCCAATGCCGGGTTCGGCCCAGGTGGTGGGCAGGAACTGCATCGGGCCCTGGGCATTGGCCACGGAGATGCCATCGATGCGTCCCATGCCGGTTTCCACGAGGTTCACGGCCGCTAGAACCTCCCATTCGATCCCTGTCGCTGCCTCGGCCTTGCGGTAATAGCTGAGCAGATTTGCCGCTGGTTCGGGCTGGATGATCCGCCAGGCGGGGAGCATCGTCGGTCCACGGCCGCGGCTCATGCGAACGAATTCACGCCGTGCTGCCAGGTGGCGTTCGGCCACGCTGCGCCAGCGCGGGGGTAACGCGTCAACGACCTGCTGAGATCTCGGTTGGTCGGTCGACAAGACCCGATAGATCACCTGTTGTTGGTGGCCGAGATTGGGCAGGGCCTCGGCCGCTGTGGCGGGATCCCTCAGCGCCTGTTCAACGGCCGCCAGCAGTGTTGCCAGCTTGGCTGGCTCAGCGGGCACAAGGGGGTACTGCCGGCCGTCCTTGGTTTTCGGTTGGCTGGCCTGGGCAGGAAGCAGCACAGGTGATTTCACCCCTGGCTCAGTCACCCCTGGCTTGGTGACAGCCTGCTTTGAAAGAACCGATTCGGCTGCGGCTTGCGGCTGTTTTGGTCTCAGCCACAGCCCGCTCAGCAGGCTTGCCGTGATGGCCGAGACAACAAGCACATTGCGGCTGCGCATGGTGGGGCAGGGGCGCTTTGTCGACCCTACCGGTGAGGTTCAGGCGGCAAGAAAGGTGCTGCGGTCGTGAAAGTCGGCCTTGGAGCCGTGGCGGAGGGCCCAATGGCTCAGCCCCTCCTGTCCACGGTCGATCACGGCCGTCAATGCCAGGTCTGGGCAGACGTCTGGTCTCCACCAGGGCTCCAATGCAATCCGGGCATCGAGCCGCAGTTGGTGCAACCCGCGTTGCAGCCGCACCGTTGGGGGTGTGCTCAGCTCCTGTTGCGTTTGTTCACTGCGGTAGCCATCGAAGCGATAGAGCGCCCAATCGCCATTGGCAGCCAGATTCACTTCCCAATAACGCTGCTCTCCGGGGGCAGCGATGAATGCTTCGAAGCAGGTGGTGGTCCAGAGCTCATCTTTGCGCTGCCCCTGTTGGGGCCCGTCGTTTAGTTCCTCCGGCAGCTTCAGGACGCCAATGCCCTTGGCCGCGCGGGCCAGAACCCCGTAGCTGAGTTCCAGCCAACCCTCGCGCCTCCACACCAGTTCCGCGCTGATCTGGACCCCCGCTGGAATGGACCGTTCAAAGGGAATCAGGCGGCAGGCCTGACGCAGCATCACGGCAGAACGCGCCATCTCAGAGGCTTGGACTTGGCTGCTGCTTCAGCCGCACAACCAGTTGCTCCAGGGCGTTGAACTGTTGCTCCACCGCTTCGGTGAGACGGAACTGCACCAGGGCCCGTTGCAGGTTATGCCCAGGTCGATCGCAGCGGAAATACACATCGCCCTCCAAATGATCCGTGAGAAAGCGCAGGCCAAGCTCGAGGGGGATCAGGCGGATGCAGTGGGGCAGATAGTGCAGGTCCCAGTCACTCAGGAACCCACCAGCAACGGAGAGGTAGCCCGTGAGGATCGCTTCACAGAGCGCCATGTCGAAGCTCACATCGTCGAGGCAGAGGGTTTCCTCACCGGCTGGATTGCAGCAGGAGCGCACACAGTCGCCGATGTCGTAGTGAACGAGCCCCGGTTTGACGGTGTCCAGATCGATCAGACTGATCGCCTGGCCGCTGGCCTCATCGATCATCACGTTGTTGATCTTGGGGTCCCCATGGATGGGGCGTTGATGGAGTTCACCGCGGCTGAGCGCTGCTTCCAGCACATCGACGCCCTGGCGACGTGCCTCGATGAACGCACAGGCGTCACGTTCTGCAGGCCCTAGGCGGTCTGTGGCTTTGGCGACCGCATCGAAGTGTTGGAGGTAGGCCGGCGTGACGTGGAAATTCTCGAGGGTGTCCGCCAGTTGATTGATGGGCAGATCGCTGATCAGGTGATGGAACATTCCTAGCCCGTAGCCCACTTCCTGGGCATGGGCACTGTCCCGGATGACATCGCTGGTGGTCGCTGCGCCGATGTACGTGATCGAGCGCCAGAACTCTCCGTTGTGTTCGATCCAGGGGGAGGCCTCTCGCCGACAGGGAACCACCTTGGGCACTTCCCAGCGCCGCCCCTTCAGTTGTGGGGGTGGAGAGGCGAGACGACGTTCCATGTGGTCGCCCAGGGCCTGCAGGTTCTGCATCACCAGGTCAGGCCGATCGAACACGTTTGTGTTCAGGCGTTGCATGACGAAGGCGCCGTCCTCGCCCTCGTGGGTCACGAGGAACGTTTCGTTGACGTTGCCCGAACCAAGGGAACGAATGGCTTTGATCCCCTCGCGAGGATGGAAGCGATCGGCGATGGCTTCCAGGGCCTCGGTCATGAACAGTCGCATGGGTCTCAGATGGCACCTTGCCGTTCTTCCGGTGCTCTGCCCCGTTCAGGTGTGCAGAACCACAGCCGACTCAGGCATCGAGCTGGCTTTCGATCACATCCATGAGCTCCAGGTAGGCCGGTGCCCCGGTCTCACCGTTCTCGTTCAGGGCCATTTTGCTGCCCATGGCCTGATTGGCGTTGTCGGCAATCACGGCATTCACCACCAGTTCGAGGGCTTTGGGAACATCGAGGTTCTGAAGTGCCTCGGCGTAGCGACGGCTGTGGCTGGGCCGCACGGATTCCTGGCAGTAGCTGGAGAGTTCACGGCTTTCCGTCATCACCCGGTAGGCGGTCTCCTTCACGCCTGCCCGCCCGTAAATCGCCATGTACAGCAGGTTCACCATCGAGGCGTCGTTGGCTGGGATGGCGTACTTGCGGGCGATCTGTGGCCAGTACCGCAGGGATTTGAGCCCCTCCAGTCCGCCTTTGCGCAGGCCTGCGGCTTCACACCACTTCTCCAACTCCTCCATGGAATGGGGGCAGCGGCCTTGATCGCGCATCGCCTCGGCCATCACTTGCCCGGCCTGGAAGTTGCGGGTTGGGCTGCCGGAGACCGGCAGCATCATGCTGCCGCGCACATCGGCCACCATCGCCGTGAGTTGGCTGAAGGTGTGGTCCCGCACCCGCTCAAAGTCGCCATCGCGCACCAGGGTGGATTCAATTCTGGGGACGGCGTAGCCCAGTTCCGTCAGGGGAAAGGGCTGCCGGTGGTACAGCCGTTGACGGTCGGGTCGTGCCATCGACACGGTGGCCGCCTGGTCCAGGCACTGGTTCAGCAGCAGGGTCAGCAGCGTTGGCAACACCCCGGGGTTGTCCTGATGGAAGCCATAGCCGAAGCCGGCGAACACCGAGGCCATGTTTTTGGCGGCCTTGATGAACTGCCCCTCAACGTTGTGAACACCGGCGGAGACCTGGATGTTCGGGGACAGCTGATCCATCAGTTGGGCCCCCAACATGGCCGTCAGGGCATTGGGATGGCAGAAGTTGGCGGTGAAGCTGTCGAAGGGGTTGCGCAGAGCCCCATGGCGGTGGAAGCCGGAGAAGAAGGCGAGCTCGGGTTGTTGTTCGCACAGCACATAGGCGCTGTTGCTGATCGGGTCATGGCTGAAGGATCCCGCCAGGCAGGCCAGCACCACCTGCTCCCGATGGAGCTCCTTGCGCAGGCGGCAGGCTTCCTGGAGGTCTTCTTCGATGTGGTTGCTGTTGGCGCTGAGCACCACAAGCTCGCAGCGCTGGATCAGATCGCTCAGGGTGTTGGCAACCAGCTCACCTCCGATGCGGTGGCCGCCCATGTTGAGCACGGTCTCCACGTGCTCATCGTCCATCGTTGCAATTGTCTTCTGGGGGAAGGCTCCCAGAAGGTCCCGGCCGGGACGAGGGGCCAGCAGCAGACGACCTTTGGCGTTCTGCATGGCGCAGTTGTAGGCCAGCGAGGCGGGATAAAGCCCAACGCTGTAGAACCCCACCTTGCCGGTCGAGAGCTCCTGCACGCGCCGACGGATTGCGCCGGCGTCGAGGCTCTGATCGAAGAAGGAATTGCGCATGCCGGCAAGACTAAGCAGCTTTCCCGATGGGACTGCTCAAAGCAGACAGACGCCAGTCCCTTGGGTGATGCGGAGTTGGAAGCATCGAGCAAGGCAGGAAATTTAATGAAAGAAAGACGTGAAAATCCAACGGCAATTGAATGATTCAAAGGCCCATGATTGTTCTGTAATTCGGGTTGGATCGTGTTCGCTCATTGAGAGCTTGGATTTCGGGATAAGCCGAGAGATCTTCGTTGGGATAGAAAATAGGGATATAGCCGAGGTATGCATTGACTGCGCAGTCTGCTGCGGTCCAGGCATCCCCCACTAAAAACTGTTTCTTGGTGTAGATATCATTCAGGCTTGCCATCAGTCGGGGAAACTCCCGTTCCTTGTTTGAGGGAACGAACAAGGCGATAGCTAAAGTCGAGTTTGCAAAAAGAATCCACTGGCTGATCGAAGCACGTGTTGCGGCGTCATGGACTTCGTTGGCGTAATTCTCAGATAAATACTGAAGAATGGCGCCCGACTCAAACAGCACCAAGCCATTGGTGTCGTCTTTGAGGGCGGGCAATTTGCCGAAAGGATTCACTTCCAGGTAGCTCGCTGCAAGGTTTTGACGAGCTGCCAGGTCAATTTTGACGTATTCGTAAGAAATTCCTTTTTCTGCCAAGTACCATTTCGGCATCGAAACACGGGTCTTGGGGCCTCCGTAGAGATAAAGCGTCATCCCTGGTCTTTAATTTCATCCATTTTATCTCTTGGGATTGACCGGTGTCGTTGTTGCGTGGTGCAAGCTCTGGTCGGGTTTGATATCAATGTTGCCTTCCTTGTTGGATGCCTTGTTGGACGCATTGATGGGGATCCCGTTGTGCTGGACATGTGAAATGTCAATCCTTTGCGTCGGCGTACAAGCAAAAAACATCTGGTCGACAGCGGCCTGATGTGGCTGGGCGGGCGTTATCACGGGCAGGACCGGTTCAAACACGCTGTAATGCGCTCAAACCATTGCCTGTAGGCCTGTGACCAGCAGTGATCTGCTGATGGCGTACCGCTGGCCTGCAGCGGTTGTGTTGTCCAGCCTGGTACTGGCGGTCACGGCCGCCAAGCTGTTGAGTCGGCCCATTCCCATCGCGATCAAGGGCGGATTGCAGGTCGACAAGTTGGTGCTTCCGCCCAGTGTCACCATCCGCTCCGATACGGCTTTACCTGTTGTGGTTCAGGAGCAGGTCACCATTGGTGGCGCTGCGCCCCTGGCGATCGAAGGCCCGGTGACCATCAGCGAAATGCCCCTCTGGCGGTTGAAGGAGCTGTGTCCGTCACAGCTGAAGACCCGCTTGCGGTACGGGCAGACGTGTCTGTCGACAACAAAGTCACCATCGGCGGCAAGGTCGACATCCAGGGCAAGGTGAAGCCGAGCTTGCTTCCTGTTCCGGGGCTCTGATCAGCGGTTGCGGGGGGGCGCGCCGTTGCCAATCGTCAGCCCCTGCTCCCAGCGGTTGAGTTGACGCAGTGCGAGGGCCGCCGATGCGGCGGTGACCAAGCCGGTGCCGCTCCAGCCGCTGCCCTGCTGGATGCCCACAAGCACGGCGGATCCCCAGAGCAGGGCCCAGGCCCAGGGGCGGGCCGCACGAATCCGCTTCAGCGCCGACGAGCAGCTGCGGCAATGGATGGTGTGGCTGTTGTATCGATCCATCAGCGCCGAAGTGCTTTGCCGTGGAGGCAGGGGTTGGCCTGCAAAGGGCTCACCGCCGTTGGCGTTCAACCAGCGATGCAGCGCTGCCACGTAGACGTCTGCCGTTGTGGGCATGAAAAAACTGCGTTCCACGGCGGGGCTGCCGCCGGCTCGCTCCAGCACCCGCTCCTGCCAGTGCAGGAAAACCTGATCGTCTTCCAGCACCTTGTGATTGCCGATGTGTTGCAACCAGCGGGGCCTTAATCCGATCAGCAGCCGTGGGACGGCGGATTGGAACTGGAAAGGAAAGCGGGCGAAGAGGCGGCACTCGCCGCGGCGAATCGGAACGGCGTAAACCACCGTGAGAATTCGCCCGAAGCCCTTGGCGGTGAGGTCATGCCACATCAGCTGCGGGGCATGAAAGGTGGTGGATTGGGCGCCGAGTTTGCCCCGACGCGGCCCCTCCTCCCAGTGGGCCGTGAAGCCGCTGGCGTCTTCCCCCGTGATGGAAGCTTTCACCGGCGCGGCGTTCTCCCGTTTGCCGACGGTCTTGTGGTGGGTGAAGGGAACGTGGCTCACATCCAGCACGTTCTCCAGCAGGGTCACGGCATCCATCGGCAGGTCCCGTAAGGTGTCCTGCACCGTCCAGCTGTCGGGGTTGTCCTCCAGGGCTGGCACCAGGGGGAGCTGACTGGGGTCCGCGGCATCGGGTGCCCCCATCCAGACGAACAGCAGCCCCTGTCCCGTGGCAGTGGGAAGGCTGGCGCAGCGGGACCGACGGTTGTTGGGCTGGGTGTTCTCGAGCGCCTGCGGCACGCGTTGGCACTGGCCACCACCTTCGAAACTCCAACCGTGATAAGGGCATTCCAGCAGCCCTTCCTCGTTGATCCGCCCTTCGCTGAGAGGCACCAAACGATGGGGGCAGACGTCCGGAAAGACCCGCCAGCGCGATGCGGCGCGATCCCACCAGATCACCAGATCCCGTTCCAGCAGGGTGAACCGGCTCGGCTGTTTGGGGTCGAGGTCCTGCACATAGCTGATCGGCCACCACTGTTCGGTCCAGGTGGGGTGCATGGCAGGAGCATCAAGGCCGTCATGTTCGCTGGCCGGATGGCTTGGCTGCGGTGTTTCGCTTGTCATCCATGCTTCTGAGTGCCTCCCCCACTGGACTTCTTACGGGTTTGGCACTAATCAGTTGCGCGATGAAAGTGCACTGCTGCTCCGTCGGCTGCAGAGACCTCCCCTGAACCTCGATGCCCCGTTTGACGCCCGACCAGTTGCTGCAGGAGCTCACCGGTGCTGAGGATCTGTTGATCGTGCAGGACCTGGACGGCGTCTGCATGCAACTGGTGAAGGATCCACTGACGCGGCGAATGGATCTGTCCTATATGGATGCGGTCGCCGTCTTGGATGGTCAATTCGCTGTGTTGACCAACGGTGAGCACGAAGGGCGGCGCGGGGTGAACCGCCTCGTGGAGCAGGCCCTCGGGGCCCCCGACCTTGCCAAACGTGAGGGCCGTTATCTGCCAGGCCTGGCGGCTGGAGGGGTGCAGCTGCAGGATCGCTATGGCGACTTGAGCCACCCCGGGGTCTCGCCGGCGGAAATGGCTTTTCTCGCTGCAGCCCCCACCCGAATGGAAGCTCTCCTAATGGAGCGATTGCCGGGCCTGTTGCCGCAGGTGGGTGTGGATGATCTGGCTCAGGTGGCCAACGCTGCGGTGTTGGACACCCAGGTTTCACCCACCATCAATCTCAACGGGATTTTTGAACTCGTCCCGGCTGATGTCACCACTCAGCAGGCCCTGCAGACGATGCTCTCGGAGCTGATGCATCAGCTGCTTGCTGAGGCTGCCGACCAGGGCCTGAAGGAATCGTTCTTCCTGCATGTGGCTCCCAACCTGGGCCGTGATGCGCAAGGTCAGGAACGGATCAAGCCCGCTGCTGCAGGTGATGTGGGAACCACCGACATTCAATTCATGCTCACCGGGTCCATCAAGGAGGCCGGCCTCCTTGTGCTGCTCAATCAGCACATCCAGCGCCGTTGGGGTGAATCTCCTTTGGGTGAGACGTTCAATGTGCGAACGGCTCCCCACAAGCCCGAAGCGCTGTTGGCGTTGGTGCAGCAGCGCATCCCCGCGGAACGGATGCCGTTGCTGGTGGGTGTGGGAGACACGGTCACATCCACGGCATCGGCTGATGGCACGGGCTGGTTGCGGGGTGGAAGTGATCGCGGTTTCCTCAACCTGCTGCAGGAACTCGGTGCCTGGTGCGGTCAGCCCAATCGGGTTGTTCTTGTTGACAGCAGCCATGGAGAAGTGGATCGCCCCAGCCATGCCGATGGCAGCTTGCAGGGCATCACCGATCCGGAGGATCCCCTGCGGATCGACGCGCTCATGCCCGATGGCCCGGAGCAATACATCGCCTGGTTCCGTCAGCTTGCTGAGCGTCGCCGGGTGGGTTGATCAGCTGCTCAGCAGCGGGAGCATCCGTCTCTTTCGCCAGGACATGTTCTGTCTGGAAGAATCAGCCTCATCCGCGTGGAGCCGGTGGCTGTTGTTAAGACCGTTTTCCCGCCCCTGAAGCGCGGACAGCTCACAACGTTGCAGGTCAATCTCGGCTACCGCTGCAACCAGAGTTGTGCCCACTGCCATGTCAATGCCGGGCCCACCCGCACCGAGATGATGAGTGCGGATCTGCTGGCGTTGATTCCGCAGATCCTTGAACGGCATTCCATCTCCTGCCTCGATCTCACGGGGGGAGCACCGGAGTTGCACCCCGGTTTTCGCGCTTTGGTGCGCCAGGCACGCTCTCGCGGCACCGCCGTGATTGACCGCTGCAATCTCACGATCCTCAGCGAACCCGGCCAGGACGACTTGGCTGAATTCCTGGCGGAGCAGGGCGTTTGCATCACCGCCTCCCTGCCCTGTTACAGCGCCGAGAACGTTGACCAACAGAGGGGCGATGGCGTGTTTGAGCGCAGCATCAGCGGACTGCGACAGCTCAATGCCCTGGGCTATGGAACGGGTGATCCAAACCGGCAGCTGGATCTCGTTTACAACCCGCTGGGTCCGGTGTTGCCTCCTCCCCAGCAAGCCTTGGAGGCGGATTACAAGAAGGTCTTGGGCGGGTTGGGGATTCGCTTCGATCGTCTGCTCACGTTGGCGAACATGCCCATCCAACGTTTCGCCAAGCAACTGGAACGCAGTGGCGACTTGCAGCGTTATCAGACTCTTCTCGAGGAAGCACACAACCCGGACAATCTGGGGGCGGTGATGTGCCGTGAGCTGATCAGTGTGGATTGGCAGGGTTATCTCTACGACTGTGATTTCAATCAGCAGCTCGGCCTGTCCTGCCCCGGGGAGGTGCGTCACCTTCGCGATCTGATCCGCCTTGAGGCCGTTCCCCTGGAACAGCCCATCCACACCGCCCCGCATTGTTTTGGCTGCACCGCTGGCGCCGGCTCAAGTTGTGGCGGCGCACTTCAGGGCTGATCAGCGCGTTATGGGCATAGTGGGTGGATCTGCGAAGAGGCCATCCCGTTGCAACGCATCTGTTTTGCTGTCGCCGCGTTGATTCTCACGGCAACAACGGCCATGGCCGGATCCCACGGCAAGCCCAAGCAGGCAATGTTCAAAACGCAGGCTGAAGCCGAGGCGGCGGCCCCAGGTTTTGGCTGTACGGGGGCTCACCAGATGGGCGAGATGTGGATGGTCTGCGACAAGCACGGTGATGCGGATCACCAGGGAGCCCACTGATCAATGACTGAAGGCGGGCATTGCGGCAGCAAGCCGAAGCGGATCGCGATCGGCGTGGCTCCCCTCGGCACCATCTCCATCGGCATCGTGCCGATGGGGGTGATCTGCATCGGTGTGGTGCCGATGGGTGTGGTTTCGATTGGTGTGGTCGCGATGGGCGTGATCAATGCCGCCATCGTCGGGATGGGATTGGTGGCGGTTGGTGTGAACACCATGGGAGTGATCACGGCCGGCCCGATGAGCATGGGCTTGATTCAGATCCGCTCCACCACCAACCCCCGCTATCTGGCCTATCCCAGTCGCGAAGAGGCGGAGGAACAGGCGCGCCAATTGGGTTGTGAGGGTGTGCATCGCATGGGCGATCGCTATTGGATGCCCTGCAACGAGCATCCTCAGTAAGCAGCCCGCGGCTTTGCTTCACAAAAGCTTCGGAAGACTTCTGTTGCTCAAGCCTTTTCAGTGGCTGTGCTGCTGGCTTCAGTGTGCGAAACAGGGCGCATCTGATGTCACCATCGTCGCCACGCCAACGTCTTCAAACCCTGCTCAGTGCCCGATGGTTTGAGATGGGTGAAGTGTCATTGATGCATCACCGCCAGGTTCAGATCTTGCTGAACACTTTGAGACGGGAAAAGGAACTGGTGTCCGTTCAGCTGATCGAGCTTCTGGTGGCTGATCTCTATGACAAGGAATTTCGCGCCGAATGATTCAGGTGTTGCGATCTATACCTGACATTTGGGGCAGATCGCACGCACGTTCAGGCTCGACTCAATCAACTGAAAACCAACATGGGCAGCGGCGGCAGCTCCTGCTGCCAGCACGGGTTCACTTTCGAATTCCTCAGTACGGCCGCAGCGGATGCACACCACATGGTGATGTTGGCGGTGATCGTCAACGGCGAGCTCAAAGCGTCGACCCCCTTCACTGAGCTCCAGTTCCTGGAGCAGACCCATATCGGCCAGCAGGCGCAGGGTGCGATACACCGTTGCCAGAGACACCTTCATCTCAAGGGCCGCCAGCTGCTGGTGCACCTCTTCGGCACTGAGGTGGCAGCCGGACCCACAGCGCTCGAACAGCTCAAGAACCCGTTTGCGCTGCGGGGTCAGACGGCGACCGTCCTGATGCAGCTCCTGCTGCAGGGTGGTGTCCGTTGCGGCAGGCGCGGAGGACGATGTCACAGCTTCTCCTCGCTCATTCTCAAGAGTAGGCCTTAATGAGAGTGCTGTCTTGCCCTCAGGATCAGGCCCCTCGTCGGATCCCAACGGTCGCCGATGAGGACGATGAACGTTGGTGATAGCGTCCGCCGACGTTGTTGTTCTGGTCGATGGAAACCCACGTCCTCACCTTCACCATCACCAAGTCATTTGCCGAATGGGTCGCCACCTATGACGCATCCCTGCCGCTTCAGAAAATCGCTGGCATCACCTCGCTCTACCGGGGTGTCAGCAAGGACGACCCCAGCAAGGTCTGCGCAGTGATGCAAGCCGCTCCCGGGGTGATGGAACAATTCATCGCCGACAACACCGACATGATCGCGGCTTCGGGGCACGTGATTGAGAGCACCGTGAGTCAGGTGTTCGTCGCCAGCTGATGGCCTGGCGTCCTGCCCGGGCCTGGACCAGCCAGCGCCCGGTGGCCGGTTACCGCCATTTCGAGCTGATCACGCAAGGCGGGCGTGGTCCGCAGCGATGGGTTGAGTTGGCGGCTGTGCTGGCTCCGTCGCATCGCGAGCGGGTGCTCTGGAGTGAGCTCAAGGATCCAACCCGCTGGAGCAGCGGCTGGCAGTCCATTCCGGAGAGCGATGAGGATTCTTCAACTCAGTGATCCACACCTGGTGGCCGCTGATCTGTTGGTGCAAGGCGTGAGAGTGCTGCTGCTGAGTAGCCATCGGGTGGGTTCAGCCGCTGGTGCCCTTGGCTCGCTTCAGCTCCAGTGGCTGGCGCAGCGCCTGCGTTGTTCGGAGCGCCGTGATCTGCCCCTGGTGGTCGCCCTTCACCATCCACCGATCGCCATCGGTGATGCCGGCATGGATGCGATCAGCCTCCTCGATCAGGCAGGTCATGAGGAGCTGTTGCGTCCTCATCGGGCCCTGCGGGCGTTGCTGTTTGGACACATCCATCAGCATTGGCAGGGGGCCTGGGCCACGCGGCCTGACGTGCTGCTGCTCGGATGCCCCTCCACCCTCTGCAGTTTCAAGGCGGTGCAGCCCTGCCCCCTGGATCGCGCCGATAACCCGGGGGGAAGGCTGCTCGATCTGACGCCAGATGGAGCCGTTCAGTACCGGGTGCTGCGCTGGAGCAGCATCTGAATTCAGCCCATTCCCTTCTGCGACTCGCGGAAGGCCTTGAGTTTGTCGATGTCCTTCTCTTCGTCGATGGAATAGTCCGTCAGGATCAAGGCCTTGCCGATGGTCCCGAGGGCGTACTCGATCCGGTCGAGATCGCGGCGTCCATCGTCATCCAGTCGAGCTGCTCGAATCACCTCAGGGCGCAGCTGGTCGGCCAGCTGCTCCAGCGCCGCTGCAATCGCTTTGGCCTGTTGGAGCGGCGCGGAGTCACCCATGAATCCTGAACAGATGCAATCGGACGACTCTGACAGTTCTCCTCAGAATCCTTTGGCCGTGGGTCGCTGACTCGAGAGCGAGACGTTGCCCAGAGGTTGTTGCTGCGGGGCGTGCTGCTGCATCGCTGTGGGCGCAACACCGGGGGCCGCCACCACATTGAATGCCAGCGACCAGCGTTCCCCGTCCCCGCGGAAGGGCATCACCGAATGGGGTTGCCAGGCCGGGAACACATAGAACTCACCGGGCACAGGCAGCACGTAGTGCGCCATGCCGGTGCGGAATGACTGAATGTGCCAGTCCTCCGGGCCGTGGAAGCAGAGTTGGCCATCAAAACTGTTGGCGGTGATCTGCGGTGGCACTTTCAGAAAGATCACTCCGGAGAAGCTGCCGCCATGGGTGTGGGTGGGGTTGTAGTCACCGGCGGTTTGGCAATTGAGCCAGAGATCAATCATCTGCAGGCGGTAGCGACCGGGAACCCAGGGGCCGCGACCCTGGGGAGGCTGACGGTCCATCACATGGCGGATCCAGCGATCACAGGCCGGCAGCAGGTGGTTGTTGCTGAGCTCCTGCACGCCGGGTTGATCAGGCCTCAATTCGCGCTGCTGACGCAATTGACCCGCCAGCTTCGCTGATGCATCGGGGCTGGACTCGGGATGGGCGAGCACGCTTTCGCTCAGCGCAGTCAGCTGTTGGAGCAGAGGACCCGGAAGGGTGCCCCGAAGGATGGAGCGGGGAAACAGATCGAGAACTTCCACCAAGGCTTGGTCTGCTGCAAGCCATCGTGGCAGCCCCAAAGTGGGTGCACCGTTCATGACGATCCTGATGCTGCGCCACGCCCTTCTGGTGCCTGTGCTGTTGGGGAGCTGCGTCGCTGCAACGGCCGCTGATCTCCCTGGGCAACAGGGGCCTACAACAGCGCTGCTGCAGGGCGGCCCACTGCAGCTCAGCACCCGTCGTACGGCCGAGCTGTTCCCGGACGGCAACCGCATCTGGAAGGTTGAACTGCATCGCGGCCCGCGTCTGCTGGCCAGCTGGCCAGCAGCCAGTGGTGTGGCCCGGCGCCAGAGTGCTGATCGCCGCTGGAGCCCCGGCAATGCAGCCCCTTTGCCCGCTGGTGAGTACAGCCTGGGGCGTCCGGAACCATTGGGGAATGATCTCTGGTTTGACCTGACCCCTCGCTTCGACACGACCCGAAGTGCACTGGGCATCCACCGCTGTTATCCCGGCACGGGTTGCATCTGCATTCCCGAGCGGGCTGATATCGATGCGCTCGCCAGTTGGGTCAAGGCCACTGGGATTCGCAGCCTGAAGGTGGTGAACTGATGGGACAGCCTTGACGTGCAGCTGTCCCAAATTCGGTCTCGAACGGAATTTGTGAATGTCGAAAAATCGTCGCCGACAGTCCTGCAATCTCGTTCTTTTCGGCTCATGATGCGTGGGCCAAGCCGCTAAGGGGCTTGGAAGCCGGGCCGAGCGATGCCCGACGGGAACTGCGATTTGGCTTCGGCTTTGGCTGAGGTCAAATCCGTTCGTTCTTAAGATATTTGGTTGTGTATCCCTAAATACCAATTCGTCCGTCAACGTGCGTTCGTGGTCGAATCGCTCCGGTGGTGCATCACCGTCGACCACACAACATTTCTTGATCACGACACGTCTGAGTGGCTTGGAGCACCGACGTTCCCCCTAAAGCTCCTTACAAGGAAGGCAAACCATCGGCTTGATCGGATTCATGGACGTCAGCATCTGGATGCTCGTCGGATTCCTGCTGGCGGCCTATTCCGTGGTGGCGAACGATTCGCTCCAGACCCTCGGCACATATCTCTCCTCCAACCGGAAACGCACGCCGAAGCCGGTGCAGATGCTCTTCATCTGCTCGGTGACCTGTGGAGTGCTGCTGTTGGGCTGGTTCCTCAACAACGCTGACCCCACCTGGGGGCGACTCAGTGTGCCTGGCAAGGAGTTCCCTTGGCCCGAGCCGTTCACCTGGGTCTATGTGCTCCCACCGCTCGCTGTTGTGGCCTTGACCCAGTGGGGAGCACCGGTGAGCACCTCGTTTCTGGTGTTGTCATCGTTCATGCCGGCCAACATCGGCACGCTGCTCAGCAGCTCGCTGACGGGGTACGGCCTCGCCTTCGGCGTGGGTCTTGCCGCCTATGGCCTGGGGTTGTGGTCGCTGGAGCGCTGGGTGTTCTGTCGTTCCCAGGACGGCCAAGACCCCAGCAAGGTCTGGTACGGCCTGCAGTGGTTCTCCACCGGCTTTCTTTGGTGCATGTGGCTAGTGCAGGACCTGGCCAACATTTTTGTCTTCCTGCCGCGCCAGTTGGACCTCGTCCCGATGCTCATCTGCACGCTGGTGCTCTGCATGGGCCTTTGTGTTCTGGTGGCCACCGGGGGTGGGCCGATCCAGGCCGTGCTCCGCACCAAGACCAACAGCTCCGATTTGCGTTCGGCCACGCTGATTGATCTGTTGTTCGGTCTCTGCCTGCTCTACAAGGCTTTCCTCTCCAGCTTCCCCCTCAGCACCACTTGGGTGTTTCTGGGTCTGATCGGCGGCCGTGAGTTGGCCCTGCGGATCAAGCAACAAACATCAGATCTCCCGTTCACCAACCGGGAGGCTGGCAGTCTGGCCAAGGTCATCGGCACGGATCTCTGGAAAGCCGCCTTTGGCGTTGTGGTGAGTGTGGTGATCGCCCTCAGCATTCAACCCCTCGCTCAGCTCACCGCAGGCTGACCCCTGTGGTCAGCGCCTCTATCCATGGCTAGGTCAGAGAGGGATGAGCCTCTCCATGGCCCGTTGTGTTGTCTTGTCGCTGCTGCTGCCTTGGTTGGTGGGCGGGTCTGCCTTGGCCAGACCTGAGCCGCAGCTCAGCGCCAGGCAAACCATCCTCGAGGCGAATCGCCACCTGATTGCCGATGGCTGGCGTCCCGCGCCGGAAAAAAAGCCAACGCCCGAGGAGCGGCGCTGGGCCTCTGTTGCGCTCGAAAGTCTTTCGGCCTGTTCCGGCACAGGTGTTGGCTTTTGCCGCTTTGATTACCGTCGGGACCTGCAACGGCTTTCGGTGGTGACGGTGCCCAGTGAACCCGGCCGTCCGTCGGTTGGTCGCGTTGAGCGTTGGTGGTGATCAGGGGTTCAGCGGTTGCTCTTGCCAGAGCGTGTCCGCGCTCCAACGCGTGCGTTGATGGGGGTGGGGGCCGAGGTTGAGCCGCTCAACGCTGATCACCTGCAGCCTCAGCACCACGAAATGCTCTGGCAGCGGTGCAGTTTCAGCCAGTTGATCGGGGAAGGCCGCTGTGGGGTTCAGCGGATCCGCCGGGGTGGGCCAGCCCCAGACGGCTCGTCCTGTGTCGGAGAGATTTTGCCAGCGCTGCTGGCAGAGCTCAGGTTGTTCGGTGGCTGTGATCAGCTTCACCTTTCCCCGCAGGCGGTACTGCTGGCGGGCTTTGGGGAACAACCAGCACAGTTCAGAGGCTCCATTGTTGGCGAGTTCCGTCACCTTCTCGCTGCGCTGATCGCTGAATAGTTCGAGCTGGTCTGCACCGGCCCAGCCGCGGAACACCAGGGTTCGCACCCGAGGTGCGCCGTCGCGTCCTGTTGTGGCCAGTTGCACCCAGCGGGCGGCAACGGAGCGTCCCTCTCGCTGCATGGCTGCGCGCAGCAGAGGTCTCCAGGGGGGGATGGCCTTAGAGATTCCCTCAGTCATGGAAGGTCGAACAAGCGAGCCTGCTCGGCAGCAGCACGCACCACGATGGCGTGGCGCTGCACCAGGGGGGTGAGGGCGTCGTAGCCGCCGCCGATCACCGTTGCGGTTGCAATCCTGCGGCGCAGACAGGCATCGAGCACGAGTCGATCGCGCATCTTCAACCCTGCATCGCTGAGGGCGAGCCGGCCGAGCCGATCATCGCGATGGGGATCGACGCCCGCGTTGTAGAGCACCAAGTCTGGAGCAATGGTGTCCAAGGCATTGGGCAACCGGTCGGCAATGGCAGCGAGATAGTCGTCATCGCTGGTGCCGTCGGCGAGGGGGATGTCGATATCCCCGTCCACTTTGCGCAAGGGGAAATTGCTGGCGGCATGCACCGAGAGGGTGGTCACCCTGGGATCGTCTTGAAAGCAGGCTGCTGAACCATCCCCTTGGTGCACATCGAGATCCACGATCAGAATTCGCCGCACCTCCCCTGATCCCAGCAACACCCGAGCGGCGACAGCACAGTCGTTGAAGATGCAGAAGCCACTCCCGAAGCCGGAGTGGGCGTGGTGGGTGCCGCCCGCCAGATGTGAGGCCAAGCCCCGCTTGAGAGCCAGTCGTGCCGTCAACAGGGTGCCGCCCACGGCAAGCCAGGTGCGCTGCACCAAAGGCCGCGTGGCCGGAAGCCCGATGCGACGTTGCTCAGGTCGGGTCAGGCGATCACGGCTGAAGGCTTCGTGATAAGTGCGGGGATGGACGCTCTCCAGATCTCTGCGGGCGATGCTCAAGGGCCGATGCACCTCGTCGGCCTGCACGACTCCCTGCTCCAGCAGGAGTTGATGCAGCAGCCGGAACTTCGCCATCGGAAAGCGATGGGTGCTCGGCAGTGGCGCGGAGTAGTGCGGGTGGTAAACGACCGGAAGCGGCAAGGGGTTGTCTCACCCGGGATGGCTCAGCCCCATTCAAGGGTCAGGCAGGCTGTTGATGCAGCAACCAGTCGTTGAAGCCACTGGTGTTCAGTTCGCTGATGCAGCTCTGCAGTTTGCGCAGATGGCTCTGCTTGATCTGGGTGAGTCGCTGCCCTTCCTGGGTTGTCGGCCCAACGCGGATTCGCTGCTGATTGAGCAGGTCCATCTCGCGGTCGAGATGTTCCATCAGGTTAAGCAGGGCGTAGCCCTGCTTGATCTCCTGCGCGCTGAGCTGCCTAGCGAGGTGACCCATGAGGCAACCCTTAAGGATTGCTTAATTATCTCATGGTGAGGCGTTCTGGACTCATGAAGCGGTCCGTGTGTGAGGGCGTGTCCAGGTGTGACTGGGGTGTTCGCTGCTTCTTCAGTCCGAACTGGTTAAGGTCCGCAGGATTGGGGACATGTCATGGGCGACTACACAACAGCGATCTGGGTCACCATTGGCCTGACGGTCGCCCTAACGGTTCCGGTCGTTTGGCAATTTCTGCAGCCCAACGACGATGATTTCGGTGATCTCACTCGCAGAAAGTGAGCCAACACGACGCGGTCACCATCCGTTGCTGGCAATTGACGGGTGAAACTGCTCTCGAGGACATGGTTCTCGGGGTTGACGAACGTGCTGTCCGTGATGGGATCAATGTGCTCTCATCCGACGATTTCGATGCCTGTCTGGCCATCGTGGTCTGTCGCATGGGGCCCAATTTCTTTGCGCACCTCTCCCAGGTGGCGGGGCATTACAACGGTGACGCCAGCGGGATCTGGGACCGCAGTCGCGGTTCCGGTGCTCCCGAAGGGACGGCCTACGAGATCAAACCTCTCACTCGCATTCATCGTGTTCCCGAGGCGTTGATCGGTCCCGAGTCCCCCGAAGGCATTTCGCTGTCCCATCGGGTTGCCGTCATGCACTATCTGCTCGACATGGGATAGGCGAAGAGATCCGTTGCAGAGGCTTCAAGCCATCTCCGTCTTCCCTTATTGATCTGGTATCCGCTTCAGGAGAGATCCGGATGGTGTGGCAGCAGATCGCCCACGATCGATCTGCACCCTGCAGTTTTTCTCGGCAGCTCCACAGATCAACAGGACGGCCACCGTTCTGTTGATGGAAAGGAGTGACGCCAATCCAGCCCATGAATCAAGGGCCTATAAAGGGCGGCACAGCAATCCCTCGTTGGCTTGATGGGCGTTGGAGTGGATGGACACACTCCAGTTCATGAGTAAGAGGGTTTATATCTTCGTCAGCTACAGGCTTGAGATGCCTGTCAGTTCTTGGGGCGGTGGAAGGGGGCTGCGGACGACTCGAGCTTGGCGTGGGCCTTGTCTGCCTTTCTCAAGATCTTCTGAGCTTCATCGCGGGTCAGGCACTCTTCAGCTGCGAGCTGGAGGGACTCGAGGCGTGAATGGGCGGTGCTTGTCTTCATCTCTTCATAACCGATTCATAACCTTTTATCGCAAAACGCCTGCAACATCAAGCGTTTCAACCAAAAAGAGGGTTTTGTCAGGACTTGGTCATGGCCAATGGGCGAGGGAGTGCAACTTCAGTCGCACACCTCAACCCATAGGCAGCAGACCGATTCAGTTGCAGCCGAACACGCCAAAGGTGATCTGGCTGACGATCCCGTGACCCGACAGTGCTTCCGTCAGCACGCCCACCACAAAGCCGATCATGGCCACGCGGCCATTGAGGAGCTCTGCTCGTTCGAAACGCTCACTGCGAATTTGAGCTGCTGCAGCGCTTTGGAACCAGTCGTCGTTAGGAGTCGAAGAAGCCATCATTCGTTGAGTGATTGCGAAATATTACGGTCCCTGTAACGGTTTGTAAACGGGTGGCGCTTCGGCTCCCTAAGAAGCATCACCAACTGCTGCCAAGCAGCTCGGTCCGTGGCCAGACCGGATGTAGGTGCATTCGCTCCAGTCATGTCAACGTCGCGAAACCGAGCCCACAGCCGCTTCTCCTCCCGTCGAATCGACCAGGAGCTGCAGGGAGCCCAAGACGCCTTGATTGCCTTTGAGGGGTATGGCCCCAGCGGGCCGATGCTGCATGCCTCGGCATTGCAGCGGCCTGCTGGTCGACGCTCAGGCGCCTGGTTCGACAGGCTGCTCGCGCCGTTCCATCAACTCCTGACTGGGTTCAGCCGCCGGAGTTGATCAGTGGGAGGTGCGAGGACCGCGTTCTCGGGTCCTTTGTTGCTGAGATCCGATGGCCAGGTTGTGCATTTCCTCTGGATTCAATGGACGCACTGCAGACATCAGTGCGTCATCAGTCCAATAGTCCGGACTGTCCAGAACTCCCAAGTGCAGTGGGCAGGATGGGCCAGAAATCATGGCTTCTCCCTTAAGGATGTCTTCAGCATGAAGCATCACCATGCCCAGGTTTTTAGGACTCTTGCTCCAGATGTGGTGTTTCCTTCACGCCAGGCTTGTTGCGTGCGTGATTCGAAATTTTGGTGATGAAGCTGGCTAAGGCTTCCAAGCACTTGATGCAGTGCACCTGTTGCTTGATTCGAGCTCTTCACGCATGTTCACCAGAGTCTTAAGTGAGTGTTGATGTCCACTACATCTGGTGTTGGGTGAGTATTATTTTTTATTGCATCAAGGATTGGTGCAGATCGCCGGGTGATGGGGATTGCCTTGGCTATTGAGCCGCTCCAGGGATGGAGCGGTTTTTTGTCTGCACCGAACGATTTATAACCTTGGTGCTCTGTGGATCAAGTCCACTGAGGCTGGATCAGGTCAGCTGTGCATCTGCACCTTTATGCCTTGCGTTGTTTTACTGCACGAATTGTCTTCTACCGCTTAGCGCCATTGTTCAGGGCAGAGTCTTTGATCAAGGAAGTTAGTCCTAGCCAGCCAATCTGGCTTGCCGAATCGATTCAAAATCGATACCCATCACTTTGGTTAGAACGAGGTATCCGCCCCAAGCGACAACGTTGAGGCCAAGGGCCCAGAGATAAAGCGTGCGTCTGGCTTGGGTTGAGTCATCGCTCATCGGTTATTTCCGGTTCAACAGGCACCAGGCACCATAAAGGGCAAGGCCAAGCAGGATCCAGGGAAAGATTGCGCGCAGCAGTGTTAATCCAATCAGGACGACCACAAGTGTGATCGCAGATCGCTTCACCATGGCTTTGCTGCTGTCAGTCATGAACTGCCAGCGGGGAATCAAGGCCATTACAACAACCATGCTGAACAGCGTTCTAGGAGACTTGGAAGAAAATTGCCAACCTTTCTCTCAGGCTGGTCAGTTCGCCATTCAAGGCTTTGGTTGGATGCCTTTTACGTCGGTGGTTTTGCTTCTGATGAATCAGCTTGCGGCTTCAGCAATCGTATTCGAGATGAGATTTCTGCTCACGCTTGCCAAAATCGGCCTCTTTCATCTGTGATTCGTCATAAGCCCAGTCGCTGTAAATCCTTGATTCTGAAAAGCTCTTTTTAAGACGAAGTGCAGTGATGCGTTGGCCAAGTAGTTCGAATGACCACTTTGCTGCTGAAAGAACCTTGCCCATGACACCTCTTTGCAACTCTACCCATGTGATAGCCCATGGATATCAATTGAACATTGGTGCATATGCTCATTGAGGCTCGGTTTGATTCAAGCCTCCTCGACGGAATCATTGGCGTTTTGTTTGATGCCCTGTTGGCGTCGACTTGATTCACAGTTCCGGCACTCCTGTTGATCCAAGCCAAAGAAATTGAGAGGTTTGATGTCACCGCAGCTGATGCACTGACGTCCCTCTGCTGGGGGGGGGCTTTAAAGGCCATGGTGGTCACTCCTTGGTGTTGATCGGCGTTGGCTTGATCCGTTCTGACAACGCCTGGGGAGACCATAGGCGCCTCTGTTGATGGCACTGGGGGCAGTCCCCTCTCAGGCTCGAGTGCATGTGACCACAGTGCGCACAACAAATCAGTGCCATGGCTGTTGTTGCTGATGCACCACGCTGATTGTTCAGATCGAATCAGGCATCGGTGTTTGTCCCTAGTTCGATCCCAAGGTTTGGCGGTTCTCAGGATTGATCAAAGATCTTTTGCAGGGTAGTTCGCTCGTTTTGAAGCGAATTTGCCCTCATGGGTTTGCCCAGTGGCCTTGGCTGCCGGGGTCGATTCAAAAAGACCTTGCTGAGCCACCAGAGCTGAAGCCCGACAAACGGCAGTGCCAGTAGTGCCAGTTCAGTTGCCCCTTGCATCAGTAGTGCTTGCCGCGATTGTCGATGGCGTCTGTTTTAAAGCACTCCAACTCTTCGGGTGTATGCAACGGAGGTTTCTCCCGTTGGCCAGCCCATCGCCGAAGCAGCTGCAGCAATCGTTTCATCCCTTTAATGATGGTTCATCAAAGCCATGTGCCATCTCAGGCTATGGCAATCCCGATTTCATTCGAAATCGAATTGATTAATGTCATTGGATCTAGGCTTGTCCGAAGCAGAACAGTTTGTTTCTCGTGACCTTTAAAGAGCTTGTGGCCAGTTTCAACAAACAAGGCACGAGCTGGGAAGAGCTTTGTCTTGAAATCAGGTGTGAGAGCTGTTTTGCATCGGTTTTTGATGAAGTGAACGAGCAAATGGGCTCTTCAAGTGATGTACTTGCTCGGCTTGCCGATGAATTTCCCAATCACTACAAGAGTTATGCCAAGGAGAGGGGCCTGGTTCAGCCGTGACCAATCAGCCTTGATCAAGAGGTGTGAGAGAGGCAGTAAGTCGTGACACCACCCACCAAATCAAGCAACCACGCCCGAAGAGGTCTCCCTCTCACCTTCAAACCCTAGTTGTGGCTCGGGCTTCCGTCAGCCCCGGGTTCACCGAGAGGCAGCCAAGTTCGCTTTCGCTGCTTTTAGGGCTTCCTCGCAGGCCGCTCGGTCTTCGCTGTCGATGTCACCCTGACTGCCGTTCAAGCGTGCCTCCAGGAAGGCGATCTCATCAATCCAGTAGGCCCTGTCTTTGCCTTGTTGTTCAGTCACGCGTTTGGAAAGGTGCCAGTCCATCGCACCCTTCATAGAGGAACGCTGCCCAGGCGGCTGCCACCACTGTCTGGTTTGTTCATGGCTTTGGGCTTGTGCGCTTAGAGGACGCAGACTAGGTGGATCTGAAGAAGGAGCCCATCGCCATCGACGAGACGTCTCCAGTTACCCCCATGACCGCGCTGGTCATCGATGCCGATGGGCATCTGACGTACATGGGTGAAGACGGATGCCGCCGGCAGATTGTTGGTGATCCAGAGCTCTTGGCGCGTCTGCAACAGCTGCAGGGGAAGGACTGCACTGATGGCGATGGCGATTGGTAGTTGTAGTTGGTCTCGCCAGATCTCCCAAGATCAGCCGAAGATTTCTTCTTTCTTCGGAGCTGAATGAGTCTTTTGACCGATGGGCTGTTTTGTTCGCTTTCCTTATGACGAGCAAAGCCATCTTGAAGTCATGGACACAATGTTTTTCGTTGGCGTGAATGCGGGGCTTCTGATCCTGCTGATTTTTGGTCTTGTATCTGCCAAAGCCAAGATCAAGGCCGGCCGTAAAGAGATCATCTGAGCCACCAACGAAACCGGTTTCATTGCTGGTAGGGGCAAGAAAAAACTCCGGCGCGTGACGGCACCAGGAATCTCTTCATCACGAAGATCAAAGTCCTGTCGATTCGTTCAGGGCTTTTCCTCGGTGGTCGTCAGAGCTGCCAATGCTCTTTCGATTTGTTCAATCTCCTCTTTTTGGCGTATGCCATCGCCCTTGTATGGGGGGAAGCGGGTTGTCGTTCAGAGTCCTAAACCCAATCATCTGAATACTTTGTCTTGGTGGCGCTCAGTTCACGGATGTCTTCTGTGAGGTGCTGTGCTGCCCACATGCCTCTGACGACTTGGCAGACACCTTCCTGGTCGCAAACCCTGTAGTACTCGAAGCCTTCTGGAGCGGTGGTGAGTCTGGTCTTGGTTCCTTTCATGTTCTTGATCTCCGCTGATCCAACAAATAGACAACAAGATGAGTCCCGACTAGGTGAATTGAGACAAAGAGTTCAGCTTGTTACAAATCCTTGGATGGCTTAACAGGCGCAATTTCAATTCAGGCCCTTGGCGCGATGTGGGTGGCCAGGTCAGTGTTGCGTCAGTTGATATGGCCGTTGTCCACCTCTGCGACCTGGACGAGGGTGGGACCTTGGGATCTCTGGCGCCACCGCGTAGTGAGAAGCCCGTTCAAGCAGCTTGCTTGAGCAGGGAGAGCAATAAAAAAACCGCCCCTTGCGGGACGGTTTAAACACCAGCTGGGGACTGGTTTTTGATCGCATCGGGGAGACAGGATTCGAACCTGCGGCATCTTGCTCCCAAAGCAAGCAGGTTCGTCAATCCTGTCCTGCCTAAACCTAGTCGTAGCCCAAGCTCTGGCAGCGTTTCTGCGTCATGGGGTGTCAGCAGATGTCACCATATGCTTGACGTTTTTGGCACGCCTTTGGCACGCCTTTGGCACAGTCCTGATAGCAATATGTCTCAGGCGCCATGCCTCGCCTGTCGGAACAGGACAACTGGGTGAAGCCTTTCAGGCGGCAGGTCGCTATCAGTTGCGGAGAGGGTTGGTACGTCCGAAACAACCGTGGGCGGATGCGCCTCAATGTCTTGGGGCACGGCACGATTTCCCTTAATTACGACTGGTCAGAACAGGGCGCTGCAAAAGCCCTTCCATTCATCCAGCAACTGTTCAAGCGTTGGGATAAGGGTCAGAACAGCCTCGCTACCGCCGCAAGGTCCACCCAGACCAGCAGCAGTCATCAGAAGCTGGATTTCGGCGAGTTGTTTGAGAAGTACCGAGCGTTCGTTCCTAACGCCAGCGACACCACTTGGAAGTCGTTCTATTTACCGGTCCTGAGGAATTGCGCCAAGGCCTTTGAAGGCAAGCCGCCGGCTGATGGTGAGTCGCTAGCGATGACTTGCCTGTCCCAGTGGGAGCAGGGCTCAAGGATGCGCCAGACGAGCCGTCAGAAGCTCTATAGCTTCCTGAATTGGGCGGTCCAGCGTGGATATCTCAAGCCGATCTACAGCCCCCCTGCGGCGCTTCCGGAGATCCTGAAGCCAAAGCGCATCGGGTACCCCCTCAGTGATGCGCAGATCCTGCAACTCCTAGACAACCTGCCCGAGGGCGAAGTGCATGACCGTTGGAGGTTTGCGATCCAGCTCTGCAGCGTTTATGGATTGCGTCCCGAAGAACTGCGTTATCTCCGCATCAAGGACGGAGTAGGCGGGCCGGAACTCTGGACGATTTATCGGAAGTCAATGGGCGGCACTAAAGGAGCCAAGACCCACCCTCGCCAGCTTCACGCTCTCTTTGTTCGTGATGCTGATGGGCGCGTCATTGATTGGAATCTGCAGGACCGTCTGCAGGAGGGGGAGGAATTGCCCCCGTTGAATCGTGAGGGTGATGGTTCGCAGGCGTTGAATCAGTACCTCCGCAGACGCAAGGTCTGGTTGGCTCTGCGTGACGAAGCCGAGCATCAAGGTGAGGAGCTGACGCCTTACTCGTTCAGGCACCGTTACTCCAAGCAATCGCACGCGGCGGGGCTTCCTGTTTCAGAGATTGCCGAGGCAATGGGGCACAGCCTTGAGGTTCATCTGAAGTCGTATGCGCGGTTCAAGCCGGACTCAACTGCAGCCAACTACGCCGCGGTCAACGCCTGAAGAAGGAGTTCAACCTTTGGTATCTAAAGAGATATCGCTCAGTCAGCAGCAGATGCAGCAACAGCAGTAGTCAGCGCCAGATCCTTGCGATGACCCAAGCGAACACCGAGCAAAGGACGGCAAACACGATCAATGGAATGGCCCAAACGACCAAGGTCACGATCACCGGAGGGGTGTTGTAACTCAAATCCCAGAGCAACGACTTAATCCACTCACTCTTCACGCACCAGATGGGCAGGAAGAAGAGCATCGGCACAAACAGAGCCGAAAGAAAAGCGGTGACAGCGATTCGCTGTGGTCTGGTCATGCCCAACTGATAGCTATCGGACAGGCGGGGGGCAGCGCCACCAGACTGTCTTAACCCCCCCCCTTCCCCTTGAACTCGTCGGAACGTTGACGCGGATCATTTGGCCGCTGCCATCGCCTCATCTGAAGGAAGCCAGCCCACGACAGGGGCGATGTTGTCTTCGGAGTCCCCAAGACCTCCATCCAATGGCTTCAAACCCTTGCCATTGGGGCGTCGGTATTGCACTGGCTTCTCTTCTTCAGTGGGGGGGCCAGTCCGCGCTTGTTAGGGGTGACTTGACCTCGTCGTACTACCAGCAGTAGTACAGATGAACTACAAGAGGTCAGCATGGAGGAGTGGGCGTTCGTTGACGAGCGGGAGTTGCAGGGATGGAAGGGCGGCTGCGTCTGCATCACCTGCCAGCACTTCACCTACGGGGTGGATCAGCACTGCCACACCCTGTTGGGCTGCAACCTCAGGCAGCAGCAGTTACAGCAAGGCGAGCACCTGAAGAAGAAGTGCAAGCTCTGGGCGCCGACTTGGCAGAAGGAGATGGGCTGGGCTCCCGAAGCTGGGTGATGCTGAATAGGTGACGGCATGATGCAGACATGGCATACGTGCCTTGACCCGATTGAGTCATGCCTTGCAACGACCCCGAGCACAAGGATGAGTTCCTCACATGGTTAAGGGCGCGTATTGAACGGAACGGATTCACCGTTGACGACGTCCCCGACTACATGGGCTTGGCCTACAAATCTGGCAACCCTAAAGATCTGAACCCTGTGGTCTGGAGGGAGTGGTTCAACCATTACGAGGTAACCATCAACCCAAAACCTTCGCTCGGACATCCTGACTATTTCACCGGCCCCAGAGGCGGCCGCTATCGGATCAACAGCAACGGTCGGAAGTCCTACGACGTGCCGTGATGGGTTATCGCCGCAACACCTTCTCTCCCCGAGGCAACCGGATAGTTCACGTGGCTGTCACCGCCACCCTCTGGGGATGCGGTGGGTGGATCGTTGCCGCGATCATCGCGGGAGTTGGTGGTGATTGGGTTACCCCTTGGATGATCGGCTTTGCCCTGATCTTTTTATGGGGCCACTTCCACATCAAGGGCGCAGCCGCTCAAAACCAACCGACCTACTACGACAAAAAGGCCTCCGAAAATTGGTTCATAGGTCCGCGAGGAGGGAGATATCGGATTGATGACAAAGGACGGAAGAGATACGACGTGCCGTGATGAAACGATTCCTCCTGCTCCTGCCGCTGATGGTGTTTTCTCCAGTCCTTGCGAACTTGGAGAAGGCTGAGATCAAAGGGCTTGGCTGGGGCAGAGGATTTAAGGAAGCAGCCCTCAACTACGAGCTGTACTGCGGCGAGGGAGAAAGCAAAGAGGCTTGCGACGTTGTCTTCCTAGATGACGCCATACAAGTCGGAGAAGACCGGATACCTCACTCTCAGATCCTGCATTTCTGGCGCAACCACGACATCTATGGGTCGGGATTCGTCAAAGACCACGTCTACATACGCTTCCTTGATGACAAGGGAGCCAAGCGCATCATCAAGTTCATCCTTGTGAACAAAAGAGATGCCGCGGAGTTCTGGAACCTCCTGAACGTAATTACTAACCCCTGACCAAGCGCCACAGGCGTGTCATCACACCCTTGGGATTGCGCTGCATCTCGCGATCCTGCCAATCCTCGTAAGCAGGCAGATCAATCTCCTCAGGTAGCGGAGCCCAGCTACCCATCCATGTATTGATCTTCGGCGCGCGCTGATTGCAGGGCAGCGCCTCCAGCCAGTTGAGGTAGTCGCGATTCATGATCCGTGGCTAGTGGTGGAGATGAGACGAGATAACCGAGGGAACGGCGGTCTTGGCTCGGGTGATCTGTTCCGACGGCTGGCCGGATCACCCTGTCTGGAATTTGGGTGAGGCCCCGTTTTCAGCCGAGGCCCCGTTAGTAGCTGGAAAAGCACGAAACCAGCCACTGGAGGAGTCATGGAGATGGGTTGGGCTTCTGAGGCGGGCTGACGCCACACTGGTGCCATGGCGAAGAACAACCACAGCATCGGAAACGCTGGTGAGTTCTATGTGCTCGCTCAGCTCGCCCAGCGCGGTTACATCGCAGGCAAGACCGATGACGGTCAGACGCTCATAGACGTGATCGCTACCGATCCAGAGACGCTGAAGAGCATCAATATCCAAGTCAAAACCCGAGACGGTGCTGGTGATGCGTGGCTTATGTCAGCGAAAAACGAGCGTGTCTTTGACGGGCTTTGGTACGTCCTACTTCAATTGAACGGAACAGACGTATTGCCCGACTTTTACGTCTTTCAAAGCAGCTTCATCGGTCCTTGGCTGCAGGAGGATCACTACTCGTGGCTCGCCAAACCGAAGAAGAACGGAGAGCCCAAAAAGGACTCCAACATGAGGCGCTTCAGGCCTAGCGATGCTGAGCTAGAGAAGGCTCGCGACCGCTGGGATCTGATGTTCAGCGCTTGACCCAACGCCACAGGCGAGACGTAGTGGCAGAAGGAGTTGGGCTGGACTGCCCAAGCGGGCTAACCGTTGGCATCCTTAGCTGAGCAGTCAGGCTCTGATGGCACGGATCGGCAACAAAAAAGCGTTCACCGTCCACCTGAGCGATGAGATGGCGGCAATGATTGACCGCAAGCGCAAGGAGTGGGGCTTAAGAAGTCGGGGCGAAGTCATAGAGCGCCTTCTCGGCTGGATGCTTGAACCAGAAGAATCCAACGAGTGACTCTCAGCCCAGTAGCCACAGCCATAATTCAAGAAATGCTTGGCAAGCGTGGTTGACCTGCCCAAGTTCCACGAGTGCATGACGCCCTTGCTGGAGGTCTTGCGAGATCACGGCGAACTGGACCGACATACCGCCGCAGATCTTGTTGTTCGGCACATGGGGCTGACGCCTGAGCAAATCGCCCTGTCACATGAAACGAGCGGAAAGTCCGTCATCAAAGGACGAATCGGGTGGGCATCTTCAGCATTGAAGTCCTGCGGGGCATTAATCCAGCCCAAGAGAGCTCACTGGGCATCAGGCCACAACGCAGAAAAGCTTCTATCGCTTGGAAGGCCTGCGAAGCTGTCTGACATAAGAAAATTTGAGGAATATAAGCAGCACAAACTAAGAAAGTTAGAAGCATCAGTAGGTCCCTCTAATGACGATGACCTTGACTCAGCAGATTCAACGCCAGAAGATCTAATTGAAAAGGGCATCAATGCTCTTAAGAGCAGCCTTATTGAGGAGCTTCTTGAAAATCTGAAATCAGTATCTCCAGAAAAGTTTGAACATATTGTGCTCGCCGTATTGGCAGCCATGGGGTATGGAGGTGGAGATATGCGGTCTATGCAAGGAGTCCCTCGTGGCCCTGATGGTGGAATTGACGGACGGATAAACGAAGACAAGCTTGGCTTAGATCAAATTTATGTACAGGCAAAGCGATACTCGGAAAACTCCGTCGGGCGACCAACAGTTCAAAGCTTTACGGGAGCAATGGATGGCGGCGGTTGCAGCAAAGGCATATTCGTCACAAGTAGCAAGTTCACTGATGACGCTCGCAACTTTGCGAATGGCCTGACGACCAAAAGGCTCAGACTCATTGATGGCGCAGAATTTGCAAAGCTAATGATTCAGTATGGGGTTGGAATACAAATTGTTCGCACTTTGCCTATTGGGAAGATAGATCAAGACTTTTTCACTGACGAAGATTGAGCAATTGAGATGAAAGAGGCATTTCCATCCAAATCATTTCAGATTGGCTCCACTTACCAGAGGAAAGACATTGACTCCTTCCTTAAGGAGGCAAGCGTCAATATTAGGTCTGGAGTATTTGCTTTTGAAAACGGAATAGTTCTCTTCGTGACCTTGGACAAAACAAGTAAACCAAAACATCATAAATTCAAAGACTTCTTTGACGGAAAGGACTTCTATTGGGAGAGCCAGCCACCAAATGCAGCATTTGGAAGGCCTACAGCACCCTCAATGTCCAAGCTTCTAAACAGAGAACTAAAGACATTCCTATTCGCAAGAATAAAGCCAAAATTCAAATCAAAAACTCTTCCATACTTTTACTGTGGTGAACTTGATGTAGTGAGCTGGGACGATAAAGCCGAAGGGCAGCGGCCGTTTGGAGTTCACTTTCAGTGCACAGAGATTGGCAATATTTCAGAGCCAGGCTTCAAGGATTTGATGGCATGGAAGCCAGAGCAACATGAACATATCTCAGAGGCCAAGCTTCTTGCCGCAACGTCATCGGGAAAAGCATCAAAATCGTCCACCAAACCAAGGGGGCAAGGACGAGAGACAGACCCTAAAATTAGGAAAGCAATAGAACTCTATGCCACTCAAAAGGCAGTTGAGTACTACACGAATTTGGGCTACAAAACCACTGACGTCTCTCAAGAAAAACTGGGCTATGACATGTACTGCGAAAGAAAAAATTCAAGTTTACTTGTAGAAATCAAAGGCTCAAGAGGAAGTGGCTGGTCTGTCACTGTCACTTCCAATGAGGTCAAGACTGCGGAAGAGAAAGATGTAGACCTTTTCATCACCAATAAAATAAAAGTTTCTGAAGATGCCCGCGGAACATACATTTGCAATGGGGGCGAAACTTTTTGCATATCCCCATGGAAGCCAAGAGATCCTCAATCAAGCCTCCAGGCGACTGAATATCAATTTACTCCAAACACACCTTCCTAATACGCAAAGAAAACTCAAAGCAAGCGTGTTGCATCCGGTGATTGAAACCTTCAAAATTAGCCTTCGCTAATTTGACGCTAATTTTTAGGCGAGGCTAGACATCACCTGCGACGAAAACCTGAGGAAGGACCCAAGTAGTTACTAAGTGGTACATCTATGCAGCTTGGGGGTGTGTGGGGGAAGTACAGAAAGTCCTCTCTGCGTATACATATTTCGGGCGACCACCAGTGGAAGGAAGAGTCCGTCTGGTGATCTTGTCCTCCACGAACAAGCCCTTCAGAACCCGATAGGCGTGTCGCTCGGCGCAGCTCAGCTCTCGCTGGATGTCCTCAACCGTCCATTCGCGTTCACTCCCAGCCATCAGCGCCAGCACTTGTTCAGCGAACTGACGGCGTTGCTTTGGAGTCACGTCCGCTTCATTCGCGACTCCCGTCAGAAGGAACGAGAAGTCCTCGTCGCTGCCCTCAACGTTCCATGCCGTGCCATCCGCGCAGGTGCGTCCTTTCAGGCACTGCAACTGCATCTGAATGTTCTGGTCCGGCTGCTGCTGATCAAGCCTCCAGAGCCCCCAAACCTCACTGGCAGCCCAGCCCTGACTGGCTGCGCCAAAAACGCAATCAAGGGTGATGGCGTTGGTTGTTGAGTCCTTGCTCTGCTTCCTGAGGTGGGCGCTCAGCACTACGGCTACTCGGTGTTCAGAAGCCCATTGGTTCAGTGGGTAGAGATCAAATCCGAACTCGGCGTCGTTCATGCTCGGGCCGTCTGGTCTGCCCGCACCCAAGAGCGTCGTGAGGCTGTCCAAGACGATCAAGTCGTAGTGCTCTTGCTCCTGAAGAGCCCTGAGCTTGTCCTCGTTAAAAGAACTCCAGTCAGTGATCAGATGGAACTCTGAGTTGATGCCCATGACCTTGAGCTTGTCGGCGGCGTTCTCGGGGCTTTCGTCGGACTGGATGAAACAGACCTTGCCCTTCTTGGTCGTGAGTTGACCCATGAAGTCCGAACCGTTGGAGACGGCTTCCGCCAACCCATAAAGAAGCGAGCTTTTGCCCGAACCAGAGGCTCCAGCCAACAAGATCAAGCGACCACGAGGGATGAACTGATCAACGATCCAATCCGTGGCTTCGCGCGTCTTCAGAAGCTGCTGGGCGGACTGAGGGACTTTTTGAACATCCCCCTGACACCCCCCACCAGACGAATCGCCAGATGGAAATTGGAGAGCGTGTTGAAGAGTCTTGGAATAAAAGCCCTCTTTCATTTTTGAAGGCGAGAGGAGCGCATCAGCAGGCAACTTCCCCATATCAATCAACGTTTGAAAAGACGTTCTTTCATCTCCCTGATCCCTCATGACCTTGCCCTCACAAGCGGGGCATCGCTGAAGGTCTCAATGGAATCCTGTTTTTCCTGCCTGAGAGCGGCACGACGCTGGGCTTCCAACTGCACCATCTGAACTGTGCGTTCAGCCAGTGTTTGCCGGATGGCTGGCAGGTTGTAAGTGACCGGACCGCCAGCTTTGCCAGTGGCGTAAATCCAGTGCGTACCGGCTTCAAGTCGGCCGTCACGGCGCATTGTGCGAAGGGTGCTTTGTTTGATTGCCAGCAGGTCCGCAGCCTGTGGCTCATGCACCCACTGTTGGGCGTAGTTCACCTGTGGAGGGTTGGCTAGTTCCCCTCTGCGCGGACCACTGCATCAAACGAACCGATGCCAGTTCTCAGCGGAGCTTCACCCTCAAGTCGCCTTTGTCGGGCGTAACGGGCAACTCTCCGCAGTTGATCCGCAGGTCGTCGTGATTCACGATCGCGAACCTCCTGTCTGGCGGTGATGGTCTCACCGTTGACGCGGATTTGGTTGGCAGCCTTGTCGGCGTATCGGTCCTGTTTGCGCGGCATCGCACAGGGGTGGTTTACAGAACCGACGCCATCAGCCCGCCTAGTGGCAGTACGGAAGGCTCACTAGAGAAGGTGAGCCTGAAGAGACCGCGCAAGGTCTTAATTGCACAGTGCGTACCTTGCGCTTTCTCTTTCATCAGTGGGCCAAGTTTCCTGAAGGTGCTCATCCCTGTCAACAACTGTCTGGGAAGTCGTGCCAAACCAGCGGAAGCCGTGGGGGTTTTTGGCACGGCTTTGGCACAAATGCCCGTAAGCAATAAAAAACCGCCCCTTGAGGGACGGCTTAAATACCAGTTGGGGTCTGGCTTCTTATCGCATCGGGGAGACAGGATTCGAACCTGCGGCATCTTGCTCCCAAAGCAAGCGCGCTACCAAACTGCGCCACTCCCCGGCGCACACAGAGATTAGCGGTCAGCGTGCAGCTGTTCAGCCAGGTTGACGCCGCTGCTAATCGCTCCCTCCGCTCTGCCGAAGCCAGGCCCTGCGATCCAGTCGCCACAGAACCCAACGGCGCTGGTGGGGCACCACTGCAGTTCTTGTGGCAAGGGGTTGTTGAGGGGCCGTGAGGCGCCCCAGCGCATCACACCCAACGGCGTCGCCTGGTTCAACGCAGCTGAAACAACCGGCAGGGCTTGCAGCAGTTCGGGCAACAGCTCCACCAGGCGCTGTTGCTCCTGAGCCAGCAGGTGCCCCTGGCTTTCGGGCGTGATTGCTTCCCCGGAATCCAATCCATGCACCACAAGCCCCCAGCGTCCATCGCTTTGCGGCTGCAGCACGAGGCGTTCCACCTTCCAGCGCGCCTTGGCGGCGTCGTCCAACCAGATCTGGGCGGGCAGTTCCTCAGCGTTGAGCGCGAGCACGCCCAGATCCACCATCAGGTTCCAGCGCACTTCGGCTTGGCTGTGTTGCAGCAGGGTCAATGCCTTGTCGAGGTCGTCATCCACGCCTTCTGCAACGGCTGTGCGCAGGGGTACGTCATCCCAAGCCAGCATCTTCAGTGAGCGGGGATGGGCCAGCAGGGTTCCACTGAGCACAAGGCGCTTGGCCCTGAGGCTCCAGGTTCGATCCTCGTTCTCCAGCAGCCAATGGTCCTTGCGGTGCTCCAACCAGCGCACACGGGTTTCGAATTGGCGGCTCAGTTGCGCGGTGCCAGCCGTATCGAGAAGCGCCTCGCAGATGCTGGCCATGCTGGGAACACCATGCCACCAGCCACCATTTGGCCTGGCGTCTGGGCTGTTGGCAGGCGACAAACCGGCTTCGACATCGAGCGAAAGCACAGCTCGCTCGTCCCGCTGAAGCACACCCGCTGCCCGCAATGGCTTCAGTAGTGGATTCATGCCCTCTGGCATGGATTCACTGAGGTTGAACCCCGGTGCTCCATGGTTGAGCAGCCAGCCACTTTGGTCGCGTCTTCTGCGGGTGGCCGTGCGTCCACCTGGCCCCCGGCCGGCCTCGATCAAAGCGATGTTGAGTTCGGATCCCAGCTGCTGGAGCCGGCCAATCAGGCTGCAGCCAGCAAGCCCTGCACCAATAATGGCGAGATCAACCTCAGCCACGTCTGCTGAAGCCTCTGTCGCCGATCACATCCAATAGCGCTCTGCGGCCACTCGAGAAAACAAACCACCTAGCAATGCCAGAAGAATCGTGACGCCAAAGAATGCGAAATACGCCATCTGAACTGTTGGCCTGATCAGAGATTCACGGCTTTCTAACAGCCGCTCGGTCGTCGGCTCAGTTGAGTCACGAGACGACATCAAATCGTGGATATGGGTCGCCTGAGATTCGAACTCAGGACCAGCCGGTTAAAAGCCGGATGCTCTACCGCTGAGCTAGCGACCCGTGCCCGCTTGGGCATGCCATTTCGGCACCAAATGAGGTTATCACTCAGGTCGCCGGGGAGACTGGTGGCTGCTGAACCATGGCCATGACTGGCTCCAAGCCCTGGCTCGATCCCCAGATTGATGCCAATGCCTGGGTTGCTGAATCCGCCGTCGTGATTGGCAATGTGCAGATGGCAGCGGGCAGCAGCCTCTGGCCCACGGCCGTTGCGCGCGGAGATCTCGAGCAGATCAGTATCGGAGCGGGCAGCAATGTTCAAGACGGTGCCGTGCTCCATGGCGATCCCGGACAGCCGGTTCGCCTCGGTGATGACGTCACCGTGGGGCACAGAGCTGTCATCCACGGCGCCACGCTCGAGGATGGATGCCTGGTGGGCATTGGGGCCATCGTTCTCAATGGCGTCACCGTCGGTGCAGGCGCCCTGGTGGCTGCTGGTTCTGTTGTCACCAAGGATGTGCCTCCCGGAACCCTGGTGATGGGCGCGCCAGCGGCGGTGAAGCGGGAGTTATCACCTGAGGCGATTGATGAACAGCGCTGCCATGCCCGGCGCTACGCGCAATTGGCGGCATCCCACGCCCAGATCAGGCCTTGAACGCACTCCTCTGATTGCTGCGAATTCGATCAGCTTTCAAGGAAGGTCGTGGGATCAACGGAGAAGTCCGTAAGATCGGCGACACAGATTTCCGTTTTCAAGAATGGTCCGAGTTGCCATCGGTCTGGTCCTCATCCTGGTGATCGTCGGTTACTCGGCCTTCAGCGTGATCACTACGGGCCAGGTTCTGGGTATCGATGCCCGCCTGTTCCTAGTGGTTGCCCCGATCTTGGCCGCCGTCAGCTGGGCTGCTTTCAACATCGGCCGTGCGGCTGTGGGTCAACTGCAGCTGATGCTCAAGCGCAGCCGCGCCTGATCCAGGCAAGCGAGCTTCGTAGGCTGAAGGCTGCTTGATGCAGCCGGTTGTTTCAATCTCCCCATGTCACCGTTCTTGGTGCCGGTCTGGCCGGTACCGAGGCGGCTTGGCAGATTGCCCGAGCAGGTGTTGCGGTCACTCTGGTGGAGATGCGTCCGATTCGACGTTCCCCTGCGCACCACAGCGGTGATTTCGCTGAATTGGTTTGCAGCAATAGCTTTGGCGCTCTGAGCAGCGACCGTGCCGCTGGCTTGCTGCAGGAGGAACTTCGTAGGCTTGGCTCTTTGGTGATCGGCACGGCCGACACCCATGCCGTGCCGGCCGGCGGAGCCTTGGCCGTGGATCGCGGTCGCTACAGCGCTGCCCTCACTGAAGCTCTCGACCAGCATCCTCTGGTCACGATCGAACGGCGTGAGCAGCAGGCTCTACCGCCGGAGGATGTGATCACCGTTTTGGCGACGGGGCCGCTCACGAGTGAACCGTTGGCGGAGGATCTGCGCCATTTCACCGGCCGTGCCGACTGCCACTTCTTTGATGCGGCCAGTCCGATCGTGCATGGGGACAGCATCGATCTGTCGGTGGCCTTCCGCGCCAGCCGCTACGACAAGGGGGATGCCGACTACATCAACTGTCCGATGGACAAGGAGCAGTACCTGGCGTTCCGCCAGGCCCTGCTGGAGGCGGAACAGGCGGAACTCAAAGACTTCGACAAGAACGACGCCACCTTCTTTGAAGGCTGCCTGCCGATTGAGGAGTTGGCGCGTCGTGGTGAAGACACCATGCGTTATGGCCCCCTGAAGCCGATCGGGCTCTGGGATCCCCGTTGGGGCGATGTGAACGATCGCGATGTGCGCCGGGCCAAGCGCGCCTACGCGGTGGTGCAGCTACGGCAGGAAGACAAGGACGGGCGCCTCTGGAATCTGGTGGGTTTCCAGACGAATCTCAAATGGGGTGAGCAGAAGCGAGTTCTGCAGATGATCCCCGGGCTGGGCCAGGCGGAATTCGTGCGCTTCGGGGTGATGCACCGCAACACCTTCCTGGAGTCGCCGCAGCTGCTGCAGCCCACCCTGCAGTTCCGCCAGCGCCCCAACCTCCTGGCGGCAGGCCAGATCACCGGCACCGAGGGCTATGCCGCCGCCGTGGCCGGTGGCTGGTTGGCCGGCACCAATGCGGCCCGGCTGGCCCTGGGCCTGGAGCCCATTGATTTGCCGGCCACCTGCATGAGTGGAGCCCTCACCCATTTCGTCAGCGAGGCACCAACGGCCAAGTTCCAGCCGATGCCCCCCAACTTCGGTTTATTGCCGGAGCTGCCGGAACGCATTCGCGACAAGCGAGCGCGCTATGGCGCCTACCGCGATCGTGCCCTGCAGGACTTGGAGCCGATGCGGGCCCTCCAACCCCAGACCGTGACGGCATGACAACCCCTGCGGAGGCTCGCCGGATCGAACAGCGCTCCCTGCGCTTCGGGGTTGGAGCCAACGCAGTGATGGCCCTGGCTGGGTTTTCCGCCCATGTGCTCACCGGATCCTCGGCCCTGCTGTTGGACGGCCTTTATTCCGCCGTGTTGGTGGGGTCGTCCTTGATTGCCAGTCGCATCAGCCGCAACGTGGTGCGGCCACCGGATCGAGCCTGGCCCTACGGCTACGAAGGCCAGGAAGCCCTTTATGTGCTGTTTCGCTCCCTGGTGCTGCTCGGGGTGATCGGCTTTGGCGTCGGCAGCTCCTGCTCCACCTTGATCGATTGGTGGCGGGGGAACAGCATTGCGCCGCTGCATCTGGAGCCGGTGGCGCTCTACACCGCTTTGATGACGGCACTGTGTGGATTGCTGGCCTGGCGGCACCGCCGGGATTGGCGCCGCACGGGTCGTGTGTCGCTGCTGCTGCTCGCAGAGGCCCGCAATGCCCGGATCGATGCCGGTATCACCCTGGCCACGGGTCTGGCCTTGCTGGCGTCGCCGCTGCTCTTGGCAACGCCGTTGTCTGCCCTTGCGCCGATCACCGATGCCCTGCTGGTGCTGGCGGTGAGCCTGGCCTTGCTGCGCGAACCGCTGGCGGCGCTGCGGGATGCCATGGCCCAGGCCGCGGGCTGTGCTGCTGACCCGGATGTGCTCCAGCGCACCCGCATGGTGTTGATGCAGGAGCTGGTGGGGCTTCAGCTGCAGATGATGGATTTCACGGTGCAGCAGCTGGGCCGCACGGCCTTTGTCGTGGTTTACATCAATCCGCTGCAGCCCCAGGAAAGTCGGGTGATTGATGGGTTGCGCCATCACATCGATGCCCGCTGCAGTGCCGAACTCGGACGTCCGGTGCGCTCTGAGGTGATCCTCACGGTGATGCCGCCGATTTACCGCCAGGATCCAAGGCCGCAGACGGCCCCTTAGCGTCACCCCCAAAGAAGCGATGCCATGAGCGAGAACCAGCAGTGGGATGCCGTTGTGATCGGTTCCGGCATCGGTGGTTTGGTCACCGCCAGTCAGTTGGCGGCCAAGGGAGCCAAGACCCTCGTTTTGGAGCGGTATCTGATCCCCGGCGGTAGTGGTGGTGCCTTCAAACGCGAGGGCTACACCTTCGATGTGGGGGCCTCGATGATCTTCGGCTTTGGCAAGAAGGGTTTCACCAACCTGCTCACCCGGGCCCTCGCCGATCTGGGGGAGCACTGCGACACCATCCCCGACCCCGCCCAGCTCGAGTACCACATGCCCGGTGGGCTGCGCATCGCCGTGGATCGCGACTACGAGCAGTTCATCGCCGATCTCACGGCGCGGTTTCCCCATGAGGCGAAGGGGATCCGCCGCTTCTACGACACCTGCTGGCAGGTGTTCAATTGCCTCGATGCCATGCCGCTTCTCTCGCTGGAGGATCCGGCCTACCTCACCAAGGTGTTCTTCAAGGCACCACTGGCCTGTCTGGGGCTGGCCCGCTGGCTGCCATTCAACGTCGGTGCGGTGGCCCGCGAACACATCAAGGATGAGCAGCTGCTCAAGTTCATCGACATCGAGTGCTTCTGCTGGTCGGTGATGCCGGCGGATCGCACGCCGATGATCAATGCCGGCATGGTGTTTTCGGATCGCCATGCGGGCGGGATCAACTACCCCAAAGGAGGCGTCGGCGTGATCGCCGAAAAGCTTGTGAAGGGATTGGAACGTCACGGCGGCGCCATTCGCTACAAGGCCCGAGTCACCGAGGTGTTGATCGAAAACGATCAGGCGGTTGGCGTGAAGCTGGCCGATGGAGAGGTCATCCGCGCCAAGCGTGTGATCTCCAATGCAACCCGCTGGGACACCTTCTCGGATGCGGGTGATGAGCAACGCCGCTCCGGCCAGGCCCTGGTGGATGCCGCCCACACGCCGAGCAAGGAGCAGTTCTGGCGCAAGCGTTATGTACCTTCCCCTTCGTTCCTTTCGCTGCATCTGGGGGTTCGGGCTGACCTGATTCCGGCCGGCACCCACTGCCATCACCTCCTGCTCGAAGACTGGAACCGGATGGAGGACGAGCAGGGGGTGATCTTCGTGTCGATGCCCTCGCTGCTGGATCCGGATCTGGCCCCGGCCGGGCATCACATCGTTCACACCTTCACGCCCTCATCGATGGAGGCCTGGCAGGGACTGACCCCCAGCCAGTACCGCGAGAAAAAGGAGGCGGATGCTGCACGGTTGATCCAGCGCCTGGAGGCGATCCTTCCCGGCCTCGCCGATGCCATCACCCACAAGGAAATCGGCACGCCCCGCAGTCACCGGCGTTTTCTGGGTCGCTTTCAGGGCAGCTACGGCCCGATTCCGGCGATGCAATTGCCGGGACTGCTGCCGATGCCGTTCAACCGTACGGGCCTGAAAAACCTCTATTGCGTAGGTGATTCCTGTTTCCCCGGCCAGGGCCTCAACGCTGTGGCCTTCAGTGGGTTTGCCTGTGCCCATCGGGTTGGGGCCGACCTGGGCCTCAATCCCTGGGCCCTGCCGGCCTGATCTTCTTCTTAGCGTGATCGCCCATAGGAGTTGTGATGACGCCTGAGTTTCTGCCGTCGTCGGACGATCTGGCCCGCTACCTCGAGCAGAGGGGCGAGCTGACCAAGCCCTGGAATCTGCAGATGCTGCGGCTCAAGAAGCTCAAGGAAGCAAAGGAATCGATGGATCCTCAGCTCTACTTCGAGAAGGTGCAGGAGGCCCATGCTGATCTGATGCGGCTCGGTCAGTTCTGGAAAGGCCGTGAACAGGAGGTGTTTGGTGGCACCTACCAACCGTCTGAACTGATTGAACCGCTGCCCGGTTCTCCAGACGACCGATGAACGGCATCGAACGTTTCGGGTTATCGCCCCTGATCCGCTTCACCCTGCTCAGCCTGTATGGGGCCTTGGTGCTGCCCTTGCCATTGCTGGCCCCTGCGGAGTCGCGCTGGCTGATGGTGACAGGGCTGCTGCTGGGCTTGGTGTTGGTGATCGGTCTGTTGAGTGAACGGGTGGAGACCGATGCCGAAGGCATTCAGGTGCGTTACCCCGCCTGGATCCGCTGGTTGCTGCGGCGCGGCTGGTCCATGCGTTGGCAGGACATTCGGGCCCTGGTTCCCGTTGGCACCAGTCAGGGGGGAACGGTGTACTACGTGAAGGCAGTCGATCTGCGCCACCAGCTCCTGCCGCAACGCATTGAGCGCTTCGATCGATTCCTTGAGCTGCTGGCTGCCAACACCCCTGTGTCGACAAAGGGCATCGGGCGTCTGACCCCGCCCTGGACGTATCAGCTCTTGGCTGGATTGGCCGTGCTCATGATCGCCGGCGAACTGGTCACGTCTCTGGCGCTGGCCCAGGGCTGGATCAGTTTGCCGGCGGGTTATCCAGGCTGATCAGAGCTGTTTCTTTCAATAGAAAACCCCGCCAGTGCTGACGGGGTGAAATGTCTTGATTTGCTATCGATCGATGGATCAGTAACGGACGCATCCACCACGACCGTAGTAACCGCGAGCACAGGCACCATTGGGACCTGCAACAACACCCCGACCTCTGTAATAGTTCGGACCGTAGTTGTCATAACCGCGGGGACCGTAGGTGGTGCCGCGATTGATGACGACACCGCCTCCACCATTGTTGTTCCAATAAACACCACCTGCCTTGGCTTCGGGAACAGCAGTGATCGCAAGACCAAGGGCAGCGATTGCAGTTCCGATTGCGATTCCGAGAGTTGTGGTTTTCATGATCATTCCTCCTTGCTTGGTCTGTGGGCTTCAGCCCTGTATTCACACCATCTCCGTTCCAATAGGGAATTAACTCCCTGAGTTGAGGGATTTTTCAACGGATCGCATCCCTCATCTGGGTACGCAATAAAAACCCCGCCATTGCTGACGGTGTGGAGTATGTGAGGTTTGGTCGGGAGATGGATGGCGACAATCCGCGCCTCCTGCTTTCCCTTGACGGGTCTTGTATGGCTCTCAGCCTGTTTCAGAGACGCCCTCGGCAGGCATCAGGCTTCCCGACGCCATCGTTCAGGCATCAGCAATCCATTTGCATGCGACCACAGTGATCGGAGACCAGATGGCAACGGTTACTGCGATGGCGAGCATTAGAAGCATGGTGTTCTCCTCTCTTAAAACACCATCTCCGTTCCTGTCTGAGAACAACTTCCCCATTTGAGGGATTTGTTCACCAGCGCAGATCCCCATTCCAGGGATGTCGTCCCACGAGTCCCTCCCAATCCAGACTTGAAACGCTTTCTCGGCTCAGACCGGTATTGCCGCTTCGATCTCCCAGCCGTCGTTGAGCAGCTCTTCGGCCCGTTTCGAAGCCTCTTCAGAGGCAACATCGATGAGGAGAAATCTTTCTCCCTTGTTGCAATACAGCCTGGTTAATCCGATCACGGCGGGGGCTCCCGGGTGTCGACTGCGCCATGTTGACCCGGCTGCGCTGATCCAGCAATGAAGACGCTCCTGCAAACAACTCTTGATTTTGTCCAGATGTCTGGCGTTGCCATGGATCGCTCAGACGTTGAAATCGATGCAGTGGTTCCGATCTGATGACAACCGAACTCACCAACCTCCCCTGCGGAACGGTTCAGCTCAAAGTCTGCGCGAATCACCTCTGTGAATTGGGTTGGGTGACATCACACCATTTGGTTCCGACCAAAGAGGCCCAGCTGAAGCAGGCCCTGCTTCAGCGAGGACGAATTGAGGTCTCTTCAAGGGGCTTGAGCACTAAGGTTGCTTCGGGTTGGCGTTGACTGGCCCTGACTCCAGAATTCCAGTCGCTGACTGGAATGAATTCACTTGATTCAGCTGGCCGGCAGATTGTCGAGGCTGAAGCGGTAGCCCCGCTGACGCACGGTGGTGATTCCACCGCCCTCGCCAAGACCGGCCTGCTCCAGCTTGCGGCGCAGGGTCAACACCTGAGTGTCCACCGAACGGGGGCCACCGCTAAAGGGAGGCCAAGCCATTCGCAGCAGTTCCTGTCGGCTGCGCACCAGCCCAGGCGGCATCAAGAGTGCGCAAAGCAGGGCAAATTCGCGGGGGCTGAGCTCCACCGGCTGCTCCCGCAGCGTCACCTGGCGGAGGAGAAGATGAACCTCGAGAGGCCCAACGGTGACCCGCTCTTGAAGGCCGCTTTGCCCCCGCTTGAGCAGGGTGCGGCAGCGGGCGGCCAGTTCCTCGAGGCCAAAGGGTTTGCGCAGCACATCGTCTGCACCGTCATCCAGCAGGCCCACCACCGGCTCGGCTCCGGCCCGTGCGGTCAGCACAATCACGGGGCAACGCAGCTGTTCCGCCAAGCGCAGGGCGGAGCTGCGCTCCAGCAGTTCTGCACTCACCAGGAGATCGGGAGACTGCTCCTGACAAACCTCTAAAGCTTCAGCGGCGTTGGCAACTGCTGCGGTGAGATGACCGTCCTGACGCAGCCGCTGCACCAGCACCGTGCGCAGGGTGGGGTGCGGTTCGACCACCAACACTCGCGAAGGTTCCTGACCGGTGTTTGCGCTTGGCATCACCACCGGATCGGCGCTGGCTGCAGACGCTTCCGCCGTGAGGTCGTGGGGAGTGGAGGTCACTGGATCGGCCCGGGCGCGACTACGCTAAGCCGAAATTCCTGGCAGGCTGGTAGCAGGGGCTGCTGTTGTATCTCATGACATCACTCGACGACCCTGAAGCCATCCGTCATTTCCAATCGCTCTGCGATGCCTGCCAGGAGCTGACGACGAGATATCACACCCCTTCGGAGCTTCGGCTGTATTCCGACGGCTACCTGCATGCACTGCGGAAGTCAGGATCGCTTGACCCCCGCTCCCAGCACCGCCTCGAACAATTGATCGATCGCTGGATCATGGATCCCTCCAGCTTTATCGGCCCTGATGGGGATGTGAGCACCTTGTACATGCGCCATCCCCAGGGCTATTGAATTAACTGGCGAGAGCGATTTCAAGTTTTTCGCGAAGTTCGCCGGAGTTGTACATCTCGATGAGGATGTCGGAACCGCCGATGAATTCCCCTTTCACGTACACCTGGGGGATGGTGGGCCAGCTAGAAAACTCTTTGATTCCCTGACGAATATCTGGATCAGAGAGAACGTCGAATGTCTCGAATGCCACACCGAGGGAGTGCAGGATCTGCACCACATTGTTTGAGAATCCGCACTGGGGCATCAGCTTGGAGCCCTTCATGAACACGAAGATCGGGCTGGAAGCGACCAGAGTTTCGATGCGAGCTTTGGTGGAGGGGTCCATCGTTGAGCGTGAGTTGGCGTTAAGCGGACGCAGCGTCCGAAGGGGTTGAGGTGTTGAGGGCGAGGGCGTGAATCGCTTCGCTGGCCAATTCCTGCTGCAGCGCGCCGTACACCATCTGATGCTGACGGATGCGTGAAAGGCCAGCAAAAGCAGACGACACCACTGTCACCTGGAGGTGGTCACCGCCACCGGTGAGATCTTCAACGGTGACGTTGGCGTCGGGAATGACCTGTTGGATCGCGGCTTCAACGGCATCCGGCTGCACCATGGCGGCGGTTGTGCAAAAGGGGACTGACTCAGATGCTGACAGACCGGCTCATTGCCCGGCTGTTGATGCACCCCGGAATTCGGTTTCAACAAAGCCCAGTTCCAGCAGGCTCTGATAGGCCTTCTGACCCTGGGGTTTAGCCGGCGTCATCAGCTTGACCACCTCGACAAGCACAGGAACAGCCACTTCGGGCTGGTTCTGACGGCGGAACAGAGCTGCCAGGCGGAGGTTGGTTTCCGCCAGCAGTTCCAGGGCTTCACGGCCCTTGGTGTCCATCTCACGGGGGATCCGAGCATCAAGGCCCCGGAAGGCACCGCTCAGGTCGCGATAGAAGGCAAGAAGTTGCTTGGAGGCTTTGCGGGCTTTGTCGTAATCAGCCCGCGCTTCGGCCAGGTCTCCCCGGCTGGCTGCTGCATCGCCCTCAGCCAGCATCGAACGAACGACCGCCGTGTTGAATCCACCCTGGCTCTGAGCCAGAACGCGGTTCTCGGCTGAGGTTTGGGCGATGCCGGGAGCTGCAGTGACGCCCAGGGTTGCCACCAGTGCAGCAGTCGTCAGCAATGCGCGACAACCCATGAGACCAGCAAGAAAACGTGGGTGGACTTTAGAAGCTCTGAAGCGGTCGGCCAACGGCAGCACGGGCCGCTTGTTCAGCCGTATGCATCGCCGCAGCGAGTTCGCTGTTGAACTGCCGCGTCGCTTCCCGGTCTCCCTTGGCTGGCACGCTGAGCGGTGCTCCGAAACAGAGCGCTGCCCGACGAAGGGCCTCGGTGGGGCCTGGCTGTAGCCCAAGCCAACGGGAACCACAGGAACGGAAACGCCGCGGCTCTGGGCCAGTTGGGCCAAACGCACCAGGCCGGGCCGCAGCTCAATCGCCGCGTCCTGCCGGTGAATCCTGCCTTCGGGGAACATCACCACTTGCTGTCCGTCGTCCAACAGGTCGATGGCCAGACGCAGGGTGGTCATCGAAGGCCGTCCCTGGTCCACCGGGAAGCAGCCGAGCCGTTGCAGAAACCAGCCCTGCAGCCCCCGCATTTCGGTGGTGGTCACCATGAAGCGGCAGTCGCGGCCACTGACCCGACGGCCAGCGGCCATCGGCAGCATCAGGGCATCCCAGCGGGCGCGGTGCGTCGGTGCCAGCAGCACCGGGCCCTGATGGGGGAGATGCTCTGGGTTGAGCACCAGACGCTCACGGAATTGAAGGCGCAGCACCAGATCCTGGGTTGTGAACATCGCCAGGGGGGCCCAGAAGCTGTCGATGCCGACACGCAGACTGTTTTCTCGGGTCGCCAGAGCCGCTTGCAACGGGCTGATCGGATTCGATGCCTGAGAACCTAAATCCCCCAGGCAAAGCTGCATAGGATCCGGCCAACGACTGCCCCGACATGGCCAGCCTCGGCGTCAATATCGACCACATTGCCAACATCCGTGAAGCGCGGCGGACCGTCGAGCCAGACCCGGTGTCGATGGCACTGCTGGCTCAACTCGGTGGGGCCGATGGGATCACCGTGCATCTGAGGGAAGACCGGCGTCACATCCAGGATCGGGATGTGGAGTTGCTGCGCCAGACCGTGCGCTCCCGCCTCAACCTGGAAATGGCCGCCACCGAGGAGATGGTGGCGATTGCGCTGCGGATCAAGCCCGACATGGTCACCCTGGTGCCGGAACGGCGGGAGGAGGTCACCACGGAGGGGGGCCTGGATGTGGCCGGACAAGAGGCCTCCCTGGGGGCCATGGTGCAAACCCTTCAGGCCGCCGGGATACCTGTGAGCCTGTTTGTGGATCCGGAGGCCACCCAACTCCAGGCCTGCAAAGCCACGGGGGCCTGCTGGGTGGAATTGCACACCGGGCGCTATGCCGATGCCGACTGGAGCACCCAGCCCCAGGAGCTGGCGCGCTTGCAGGAGGGGACGGCCATCGCTCGGCAGCTCGGTCTGCGGGTCAATGCCGGCCATGGCCTCACGTATCAGAACGTTGAGCCCATCGCGGCCATCCCTGGGATGGAAGAACTCAACATTGGCCACACGATCGTGGCCCGCTCTGTCGCCGTCGGACTGCAACAGGCTGTGCGGGATATGAAGGTCTTGGTTCAGAATCCCCGCCTTGATCCCCTTTTCGGACAGGCGCCCGGATGACCACCTATCACTTCGTTGCAGCCAGCGAGCGCTTCCTCACCGTGGAGGAGCCGTTGGAGGAAGTGCTGCGGGAGCGCCAACGCAACTACGCCGAAACCGGCAAGACCATCGATTTCTGGCTGGTGAAGCAACCGGCTTTCCTCTCTTCTCCTGAGCTGGCTGAGCTCAAGGCAACCATTCCCCAGCCCGCTGCCGCTGTGGTGTCCACCGATCCCACCTTCATCACTTTCCTCAAACTCCGTTTGGAGTACGTGGCTGTGGGGACCTTTGAAGCTCCCTCCGCGGGGATTCCCGATGCACTTGCCGGTGCCGTCTGATGAATCCCAGTTCCCTTCCCGTTCAGCAGCGCATTGCACTCCTGGTGCAGGCCCTCGATGGTGCGGAGAAAACCAACAAGGCCTTGGCCACCTGTCCCGATGGGGACGCGATGGTAGACATCCTGCTGGGGGCTTCGGCCAAGCTGGGGTTGGGGCTGACCCGCCGTGATCTCACGGAGACGCCGCCGATTCGCGACTGGATCTGGTTCAAGAACAACGATCCCCTGGTCACCGTTGGTGATGCCAAGCCCCGCTACCGCAGGGAAACCCCCGAAAAACCCAAGCCAGACCCGAGCCAACCCAAGGAACGCAAGCGCTTTCTCGGTTTGTTCTGATCTGCATGCCGGATTCTTGGCGCTGCCTGGCTGAGCATCAGAATTGACGCATCTCCAGGTTGTTGCTTTGAACCTGCACAGCCGCTGGCACTGGGTGATTGGAGATGTGCATGGCTGCCATCAGCCCCTATGCCAACTGCTCGCCACCCTGCCGCCGAACGACCATCTGGTCTTCTGCGGGGATGTGATCAACCGTGGTGAGGCCATTCCCGCCACGATGAATCTGGTCTGGGATCTGGTCCAGGCCGGCCGTGCCACGTGGCTGCGCGGGAACCATGAGCAAGACCTCATTGATGCCCTGGAATCCAGGGACGGCTTGAGTCAGCACGCCACCTATGCCCAGTTGGGCGACAGCAGCGCTCGCCAATGGTTGCCGCGCCTGCAACAGCTCCCGCTCGTCTATCGCGGTGACGGTTGGTGCGCCACCCATGCCGGGTTCGATGCAGCGGGTCAACCGGACCTCTCCATTCGTGATCCCTTCTGGGAGGCCTATGACGGTCGTTTTGGCCAGGTTGTTGTGGGCCATACGCCCCGTCCCCAGGTGGATCGCCTTGGCGCGATTGTTCTGATCGACACCGGTGCGGTCTACGGCGGTTGTTTATCGGCCTACTGTCCGCAAACCGATGCGGTCGTTCAGGTTGAAGGAGCTGCAACCGATGCCGTACTGGCTGGAGTTGGCCCTTGCTGACGGTTTATCGAAGCAACAGGGCTGAATTTCTGGCTCGCTTGCTCTCCCGTCAGTTGATCGAGCAGCAGCCGGGCCCCCTTGAAACGGTGGAGGTGATGGTCAACACCTGGCCCACCAGCCGATGGTTGGGGGAACAGCTGGCCATGGCCAACGGCATTAGTTCCCTGGTGCGCTTCCCCTTCCCGGGTAGTCGCCTGCGGCAGCTGGTGCGCCAGGTGCTGCATCTCCCCGCGCAAGAGGACGATCCCTGGCGGGCGGGCCAGCTGGTGTGGGCTGTGCTCGAGCTGCTGCCGGAGCTGTTGGAGCAGCCCGTCGCCCAGCCGCTACGGACCTGGCTTACCCAGCGTGAAGGAACCGCCTCGGGGTTGACGCGGGACCGTTGGCAGCTGGCACGCACCATCGCCGATGCCATGGACGATTACGCCCTCTACCGCCCCGATCAACTGGAGCAGTGGAAACGGCCGCGGCCCGATGACGACTGGCAGCCCGTGCTTTGGCGACTGCTGGCCCAACGGCTTCCCCGGGCTCCCTTTGGCCTGCAGGTGCGTGAGGCCGTCGATCGTCTCCGGCGAGGAGACGTTGATCCAGCCCTGCTGCCGGAGCGGCTGCGGCTGTTTGGCATCAGTGCCCTGGCACCGGTGCAGGTGGATCTGATTCAGGCCTTGTCCGGTCTGATGGAGGTGGAGATCTACCTGCTCACCCCGTGTCCGGATCTGTGGCAGCGCTGCGGCAGTCGGCGTGCCTCGATGGGGGATGACTGGCTGGTTCCGCCCGATGGGGGCTGGTTGGCGGAGGCGCCGCGCCTGGAGGCCGTGCTTGGGCGGATGGGTGCCGAATTTCAGCAGTTGCTGGAGGGCTCCGGTGAAGCGCAGCTGGGGGAGCGAAGCGAGGGGGATCTGTTTGCTGGTTCTCTGCAGATGGCCGCAGCGGAAGAGCGCCAGCCCACCCTGCTCGATCAGCTTCAGCAGCAGCTGGTGGATGCCGACAGCGTTCCCGCACTTGAGCGTTCTTCCGACGATCAGTCGCTGTTGTTTCAGGCGGCACCGGGGCCTTGGCGGGAGGTGCAACTGGTGCGTGATCGCATCCTGCAGTGGCTGGCGGCCGATCCCGATCTCGCGCCCCGCGACGTGCTGGTGATGACGCCGCAGATTGAGCGCTATGCACCGCTGCTCAGCTCCGTGTTCAACGACACGGCGGCCATCGGTGTCGATTTGCCCTGGCGCCTCACTGACCGCAGTCAGCAGAGCAGTCCAGGGTTGTCGATGGCGATGTTCACGCTGCTGGAGCTGGCTGCCACACGCCTCACCGCCACGGGGCTGGAACGTCTGCTGGCCAATCCGGCCCTGCAGGGCCAGCAGGGACTCACGCCGGAGGAGGCGGTGCTGATCACCCAGACACTGCAACGCAGCGGTTTTCGCTGGGGCTTGGATGCCCGCGAGCGGGGCGGGGACGAGGTGCACAGCCTGCGTTGGTGTCTCGACCGTTGGCTGCTGGGCCTGGTGCTGCCGGTGGAGCCGGGCCTGGCTCCAGCAGGGGCGGCACCGTTCCAGCAGGAGCTGGATCCCGATCGCCTGGTGCGCTGGTGGACTTTGCTGGACCGTTTGGCGCGGATGCTCGATCGCTTGCGACAGCCCCGGCCTTGCCATGACTGGGTGCAGCTGCTGCAGTCCCTGTTGCAGGAGCTATTCGCTGAGGGTGGGGCCTGGGCCGATGAGTCGCAGAGCTGGGCGGCAGCCCTTGAGGAGTGGCGATTGCGGGCCCATGACTGCCCTCTGGACCTCGATGCAGCCGTGGCCTTGGAGGTGTTGCAGGAGGCCTTGTCGGTGGACAGTGGTCGCTTCGGTCACCGCAGTGGCGCCCTCACCATCAGTGCCCTGGAGCCGATGCGGGCGATCCCCCACAAGGTGGTGGTTTTGATGGGCCTCGACAGCGCCGACTTTCCACGCCCGAGCCGCCGCCCTGGCTTTCATCTGCTCGAGCAGCAACGGCGCCTGGGGGATCCCCGCAGCAGCGACCAGGACCGCTACGTGCTGCTGGAGGCCTTGATGTCGGCACGCCGTCATCTGCTGATCAGCTGGTGCGGGCGGCTGGAGCGCACCGGTGAGCCCCAGCCGCCTGCTGCGCCGGTGGAACAGTGGCTTGCGGTGCTGCAGGAGCAGTTGCAACGGGCCGGTTCCTCCACGGAGGGGTTGTTGATCACGCCGGCGGCCAACCCCCTCTCCCGAGAGAACTTTCGGCCCGAGGCGCCGCTCAGCTGTGATCGCCGCCAGCTGGAGGCCCGGCGCTGCCTGGATCGTGCTCCGGTGTCGGATCAGGTCCAGGGGCTGGCCTGGGCATCGCTCTGGCAGCAGGACCTGAACGATGTCGATGACGAGGTAGAGGCCGAGGGACGTGACCGAGACGACCTGGCCTTGGACCCTGAAGCCTTGCTGGCCTGGATGCAGCAGCCCCAGAAGGCCTGGTTGCAGGCACGGGGGTTGCGGCCTGGGGAAGGCATTGAGGCGGTGGAGGATCTTGAGGCGCTCGAGTTGGAGGGCCTGCAGCGCTATTTGCTGCTCAACCACGAGCTTGAGGAGCAGTTCATTCTTGGATCGGCTCCGGATTGGACGACGTCGCTGGCGGGCCAGGGTGTGCTGCCGGCGGGGGCTGGTGCGGCCCTTGAGCAAGAGGAACTGCAGCAGCGTTGGCAGGCCCTGCAACGGCAGCTGGCATCGCTTGGTCCCTGCCGCCGGGAGGTGCCTGTGCTCGCCGGTCTGCCGATGCCCCTGCTCTACGCCGGCGACACCCAGGTGGTGGTGCAGCCCGGCATGCTCACGGCCGCGGCGGTGATGCGCGGCTGGTTGCAGCATCTGTTGCTGTGCGCTGAGGGATTGGCGCCTGCTGCCGGCTCAGCGGTGGTGGCCCGCAGCACCCGGGTTGCCGGCGCCGAGGTGCACTTGCGCTGGTCGGCGTTGCCGACGGCTGAAGCCGAGCACCAGCTGCAGCAGCTGGCGCGGCTGGCGCAACAGGGGCTGGAGCGGTGCTGGCCGGTCCCCCCGAAGAGCGGCTGGCAGATGGTGGCTAAAGACCGGCGCAAACCGGGGGAGGGGCCGCAGGACTTCCGCAAGACCTGGCAGGACGAAGGGGCCACCCCGGTGATGCAGCTCTGCTTCGGCACGGAGATCGCTGCGGAGCAATTGATGGATGAGGCCGGATTCCAGGAGGCGTGTCAGCTGCTGTACGGCCCCCTTCTGGCCCAGCTGCGTTAGTCGAACAGCTCGTCGAGCATTTCGCGCATGCGTTCGTTGGAAATCACCATGGGCTCGCCGGCCTGACGGCGGAAGAAGTAGGCCCGATGTTCCTGGTTGATGCTTTCAACGGCGGCGGCTTTGCGCACCAGCAGCTGGGCCAATTTCTGACGACGTTCGGGGGACACAACAGGCCGGTGGCTTTCACCAACGTGTTGGCCTGATGGCCCCGCACCCGCACAAGCCCCTGTTCTCTCAAGGGTTGGGTGGCATCCGTTCACAAGCCCATAAAAAAGCGAGGGTTCTTCAGGCCCCCGCTCAGGTCGTCTTCTGTTCTGGGGTGTGACAACACCCAGTCCAGTTCGCAGCTTTCGCCGGCTGCTTCATGGAAGTTAACACTGGTTTTGAGGCCGAAGTTGAGCAGACTCCATCCATGGCCCAGCGCTTCGATGCCAACACCTACCCCCTCGGCCCTGGGGTCCGCCTGCTTGAGGCCAGCGCTGGCACCGGCAAAACCTTTGCTCTGGCGCATCTCTGCCTGCGGCTGATCACGGAGGCCGACCACGCCCTCGAAGCGTTGTTGGTGGTGACCTTCACCGATGCGGCGGCCGAAGAGCTGCGCTCCCGCATCGGCCAGCGGCTGCAACAGGCGTTGCAGGGTCTCGAGCAGCTGGAGCAGGAGATGGAGGCTTCCGCTCCAGACCCCGTCCTGGCGGACTGGCTGTCGGGTTCCGAACCAGGGGAGGCGCGTCAGCGGTGGATTCGGCGCTTGCTGGTGGCCCTGGAGCAGTTGGACAGGGCCGACATCACCACCATCCACGGCTTCTGCCGCCGCAGTCTGCGCCGTCTGGCCCTCAGCAACGCTGCGGCCATGGAGCCTCAGCTGGACACCGACGCCACCGCGCTCCAGGCCGAGGTGGTTCAGGACCTTTGGCAACAGGAGCTGCTCAACCTGCCGCCGGATCAGTTCAAGGCGTTGCGTCAACGCGGGCTCTCGCCCCAGACCCTGCGCAGGGGCTTGGCGCAACTCGATGGCGAACAGCAGCCGCGGTTCAGGGACGTTGATGGGGTGATCGATCTCGACCAGCCCCTTGCCCCACAACTAAAGCACTGGCTTGCGCAGCTCTGGGATGACTTCGTGCCGCTCTGGCAGCGGGACCATGCCGCCCTGGATGCAGGGTTCCGTCAGGCGGCCGAGCAGTGGAAAGCCCAGGGCTGTGGAACCACCACCCCTTATTCGGCCAAGCCTAAGAGCGATCGCTGCGCGCAGATCAACCAGTGGCTGCATGGGCAGACCGCAGTGCCGTCACTGCTGGAGATTGCCGCCCATGAGAAGCCGCTGAAGGAGTACTTCCACCCCGGCAGTTGGTGCAAGGTCGCGCGCAAGTGCGGTGAGACCGACCCCAGCCTGGTGACGCCGGCTCTGCAGGCCGCTGTTGCGGCGCTCTGGGATGCACCGATTGAGCGCACCTGGCAGTACCTGCTGGAGCGGGGTTTGCAGGAGCTGGACCGCCGCCGTCGCCGCCGCGGGGTGATCACCTTTGGCGGCTTGTTGGCTGCCATGGACCCCGGCGATGGCGACGTTGCCTGGCTTGCTCCTCTGCAACAGCGTTATCGGGCGGTGATGGTGGATGAGTTTCAGGACACCGACCCCGTGCAGTGGCGTCTGCTGGATCGCGCCTTCGGTGGTGGTGAACGCCACCTGCTGCTGATGGTGGGGGATCCCAAGCAGGCGATCTACCGATTCCGGGGTGGTGATCTGGCCACCTACATGGCAGCGCGGGATCAGGTGGAGCGGATCGATCACCTGCTCGACAACTTCCGCACAACGGCACCGCTGATGGAGGGGTTGAACCGCTTGATGGCTCCGGGGCTCCCCCGATCTGAACTGCCTGTGCCCGCGGTGCAGCCCCGCAGCTCCGCCACCCCACCGCAGGACGCCCCGGCGTTGCAACTGCTGCTGCTCTCCACCGAGGCGCCCTCCAGCCGCAGTGCCCTGGAAGCAGAGCTGCCCCAGCGGCTCGCCGCGATGGTGCTGGAGCAACTGCAGCAACGGGACGACCTCACCCCTGCAGATCTCTGCGTGCTGGTGAGTCGTCATCAACAGGCGGAAGACCTGCGCCGCGCCCTTGGGGTCTGCGGACTCCCCACCCGCCTGGTGACTCAGGGGGATGTTCTCGACAGTGAAGCTGCCCTGCTGTTGCAGTGGTTCCTCGATGCCCTTGCGGAACCGGGCGATGACGCTCGCTTGCGTCTGCTGGCCTGCTCGGGACTGATGACCATCGCGCCCGATGCCCTGGAGCCGGCCCTGTTGGATCAGCTGGCGCTGCAGTTGCGCGGTTTGGCTGAGGCGATGCCGCGGTTGGGCCTGCTCGGGGCGCTGGCCGATCTGCTCAAGGGTGAACAGATGGCGGGGTTGTCGGAACGGGGCCGGATGCTGGGGGATCTGCAGCAGGCGGCGCGGCTGGTGCAGGAGGCGATGCACCGCCATGGGCTTGATGTGGCCACCGCGGCGGATTGGTTGCGGAGGGAGCGGTTGCACCCCAGCCAGCCGGTGCCTGAGGCTCGCCAGCCTCATAGCGATCAGGCCGACAGCGCCATTGCCGTGGTCACGGTCCACCGCAGCAAGGGTCTGGAATATCCGGTGGTGATCTGCCCCTACCTCTGGCAGTCCCCCCCAGCTGTATCCGGTCCGCTCTGGCGTGACCCCCGCTCCGGAGAGTGCCTGCTTCGGGTGGATGTCCACTGGGGGGAGGGCTGGCAGGCGGCGCAACAGGCGCAGCGGGAGGCTGCGGCCGAGGCCGAGCGGCTGGCCTATGTGGCGGTGACCCGAGCCCAATCCCAGTTGGTTCTGATCTGGGCCCAGGCCAACGGCCAGGAGGATTCCCCCCTGCCCGCCTGGTTGTTCGGTGCTCAGGCCGCTGGGGATGCGATCGACAGCCTCACTGATGAGCGGCTGAGCCAAGCCCTGGCAGAGCGACAGGTTCCGATCAGCATCGATGGCCTGGCCCAGAGCCAGCCCAGCGGCAAGCGTTGGCGGTCTCCGCTGCGGGCCGAGCCGTTGGCCCTTGGTTCCATCCCCAAGCGGATCGACCGGAGCTGGGGCCGGGCCAGTTACTCGGCCTGGATTGCCTCATCCGACGACGTTCAGCTGCATGAACAGGGTCGTGATCGCGATCCCGGCGCCGAGGAATCGACGTTGGAATCGGCGGTGGAATCGACGGCGGCGAGGGCAGAACCGGCATGGTCCGAGACGGGGCCGCTGGCGGCCTTTCCGCGTGGGGCCGGGGCCGGGGACTGCCTGCACCGGATCCTCGAACAGTTCCCCTTCTCTGCGGCGGAGGCTTCTGAGCCCCGCCAACGGCTCGAGCTGATCGCTGCCGAGTTGCGCAGGGCCGGGCTTGATCCCGATCTTCAGAACGATGTGTTGACGGGGTTGGAGCAGGTGTTGCAGACGCCCCTGGGGGGACCGCTGGGAGCGTTCTCGCTGGATCGGCTGGGGCCGCACCAGCGCCTGCCTGAACTCAGTTTTGATCTGCCGGTGCAGCACGTGCGCACGGCCGATCTGGTGGCCGCCTTCGGTTGTGATGCCGAGGCCCGTTTTGGCCGCACCTACAGCCCGGCGCTGGCATCGCTCTCGATCAACAGCCGTGGGTTTCTCACCGGTTCCATCGATCTGGTCTTCCAGGACCCCCATCACCAACGCTGGTGGGTTCTCGACTGGAAGAGCAACTGGATCGGTGAACGGCGCACCGGTGCTGAGCCTGGGCTGTGCGGTCCGCATCACTACTCCCAGGAGGCGATGGAGGAGCAGATGTCGCACCACCACTACCCCCTGCAGGCCCACCTCTACCTGGTGGCTCTGCATCGCCATCTGCGTTGGCGGCTGCCGGATTACGACCCGGAACAGCATCTGGGGGGCTACGTCTACTGCTTCCTGCGGGGGATGCCCGGAGCAGTGATTGCCTCTCCGGATAATGCTGTTGGGCCGGGGCGCATCGTTGAACCCGTGCCGCTCAATCGCATCGCGGCCCTGGATCAAGCCCTGGGGGAGGTTCCGGCGTGACGGAGCTGCTGCCCCAGGGAACCAGCACCTGGCCCTCCAGCTTTACGGCCGGACTCCATGCCGCCCTGCGGCGACGGATCCCGCCCCGGGCTGATGGCCCCGCCTTGGAGGAGCTCAGCCGCGATCTGGTGCTGGCCCTGGAGCAGGGGGAGTTGACGGTGGCGCTGACGCCGGAGCGGCTGGCAGCTGCCCAAGCCAGTGGATGGCTGGAGGGGGATGCCTCCCCCCTGCTGCTCCAGGGTGATCGGCTGGGTTGGCGCCGCTGGTTGCAGGCCATGGAGCAGGTGGTGGCCGAGCTGGTGGAGCGGGCCCATGCTCCGCTTCCCAAACCCGTCGAGGCTGTCGATCCCGAGCTGTCGGATCTTCTCAACGCTGAACAGTGCGCCGCCGTGCGCGCCCTGGATCAGGCCTCGGTTGTGCTGCTCAGCGGTGGTCCGGGCACGGGCAAAACCAGCACGGTGGTGGAGATTCTGGCCCGGGCGGAAGCCCGCCATCCCGGCCTGCGCATCGGTTTGGCGGCCCCCACCGGCAAGGCGGCCCGGCGCCTGGGAGATGCGGTGATGGCGCAGCGGGCTCCGTTGCCCTGCAGCACCCTCCACCGCTGGTTGGAGGCCGGAAGCCGTGGCTTCGGCAGGCACCGCCAGCGTCCCCTGGAGCTGGATCTGCTGGTGATCGACGAGATGTCGATGCTGGATCTGGCCTTGACCCAGGCTCTGTTGGAGGCGTTGCCCAGTGGTTGCCGGCTGCTGTTGGTGGGGGATCCAGCTCAGTTGCCGCCGGTGGGGAGTGGAGCGGTCTGGCATCGGCTGCAGCAGTCGGACGTGCGCGGTCGTTTCGGTGCCGGCGCCGTGCATCTGGAGCGCACCTACCGCAACCGCGGTGCCTTGGCGCAGGTGGCGCAACAGCTGCGCCAGGGGGATCTGCAGGCCTTTGCAGCGGCTCTGGCCGCCCTGCCTGAGCAGGCCAATCTTCAGGTGCATCCCTGGCCCCTGCGTCGTTTCCCTGCCTTGGTGCGCCAGCGCTGGATTCAGCGCCTCCAGCAGTTGCAGGCACTAACGGTTGATCTCGACCGCTGCACCGAGCAGGAGCTGATGGCGGCATCCCGGCCTTTGTTTGCGCTGCTCGAGCAGGACCTGTTGCTCTGTCCACGTCGCCGGGGTCCGTGGAGTCTTGATGATGTGCATCGCACGCTGCTGGGGGCCAATGCCGCCGGCAGGGTCGAGCGTTGGCCCATCGGCTTGCCGGTGATCTGCGGCAGCAACCAACCGGAACTCGGCTTGGCCAACGGCGACCTCGGGGTTGTGATCGGGGCAGGCTCTGAACGACGCCTGTTGTTTCATGTGGTGGACCCGGACGGCCAGCTGCAGGTGCGCCGTTTGCATCCAGCCCGTTTGCGGCGTCTGGAGCCGGCGGTTGCGCTCACCATCCATCGGGCCCAGGGCAGTGAGGCCGACCGGGTGATCGTGCTCTGGCCAGATCCCCTGGAGGATGGCCCGGCTGCAGAACATCAACGCCGATTGCTGTACACAGCCATCACCCGTGCCCGTGCCAGCCTTGACCTGGTGACGCTGATCTGACGCGGGTGGACTGATGCGGGTTGAGCGTCCCTGGGGCTGGTACGAAACGCTGACCCAGGGGGACAACTATTTGGTCAAACGGCTGCTGGTTCGTGCCGGGCAGCAGTTGTCGCTGCAGCGGCATCGTCATCGCAGCGAAAGTTGGACCGTGGTGTCCGGCTCGGGGGCTCTGCTCTGCGGAGACATCTGGCATCCCGCCAGTGCGGGGGTCATGCTTTCGATCCCCTGCGGCGCTGTGCATCGCGCCCGTGCAGACGGTTCAGATCTGCTGATTCTGGAAGTTCAGCACGGTGATGATCTGCGGGAAGAGGACATCGAACGGCTGCAGGATGATTACGGCCGGGTGATAACTTGATTGCCAACCTTTGAAGCGTAGGCAACACAACCAGAAGGCAACTCTTACGTTGCAGGGAGGTTGTGAGCCTGATTTCAGAGATCAATCAGGCGAAGCCACCTTTCATGACTGAACAGCAACAGCAGCGCGACGATTCCGCCTGCGCAGTGGATCTTTCTGCGTCCGACCTGCCGGAATCCAACACCAATGCTGAGGTGTTCACCACCACCATCACATCGGCTGAACCGGAATCCGGTTTTGCCGGTTTTGGTTTCAGTGAGGCCCTGCTCCGTACCCTGGTGGACAAGGGATACAGCGAACCTTCCCCCATTCAAAAGGCGGCCTTCCCCGAGCTGATGCTCGGCCGCGATCTGGTGGGTCAGGCCCAGACCGGCACCGGCAAAACAGCAGCGTTCGCCCTGCCGTTGCTCGAGCGTCTCGAGAGCGGCCAGAAAACACCCCAGGCCCTCGTGCTCGCCCCCACACGGGAGCTGGCGATGCAGGTGGCCGAATCGTTCAAGGCCTATTCCGCCGGCCATCCCCATCTGAAGGTGCTGGCGGTGTACGGCGGCACGGATTTCCGCTCTCAGATCAGTGCCCTCAGGCGAGGGGTTGATGTGGTGGTAGGCACCCCCGGCCGGGTGATGGACCACATGCGTCAGGGCACGCTCGACACCAGCGGTCTTCGCAGCCTGGTGCTCGATGAAGCGGACGAAATGCTCCGAATGGGCTTCATCGATGATGTGGAGTGGATTCTCGACCAGCTTCCTGAGCAGCGCCAGGTGGTGCTGTTCTCCGCGACGATGCCCCCTGAGATCCGTCGCCTGTCCAAGCGTTATCTCAAGGATCCGGCTGAGGTCACGATCCGCACCAAGGATCAGGAAGGCAAGCGGATCCGCCAGCGTTCGATCACGGTGCCGATGCCGCACAAGCTCGAGGCCCTGCAGCGGGTTCTCGATGCCTGTGGTGGTGAGGGTGTGATCATCTTTGCCCGCACCAAGGCGATCACCCTGACCGTGGCCGAAACCCTTGAGGCCGGTGGCCATCAGGTGGCGGTGCTCAATGGCGATGTTCCACAGAACCAACGGGAACGCACCGTTGAGCGGCTGCGCAGTGGATCGGTCGACATCCTTGTGGCCACCGACGTTGCAGCACGGGGTCTCGATGTGGAGCGCATCGGCCTGGTGATCAACTACGACATGCCGTTCGACAGCGAGGCCTACGTGCACCGCATCGGCCGGACGGGCCGGGCTGGACGCACCGGAGAAGCGGTTCTGTTCGTGACTCCACGGGAACGCCGTTTCATCCGCAACCTCGAGCGGGCTACGGGCCAGCCGATCGAAGCGATGGAGGTGCCAGGAAACACGGCCATCAACCAGGGACGGCTGGACCGCTTGCGCAAGCGTTTGAGTGATGCGGCCCAATCGCAACGCCCTGACGCCGATGAAGCGGCCCTGCTCCAGGAATTGATGCAGCGGGTAGCCACGGAACTTGAACTCAGCCCCGAGCAGCTGGCCATGGCGGCACTCAACCTGGCCATCGGCCCCGATGCGCTGTTGCGTAAGGGCGACGACGACTGGATTCAGAACACCCGTCGCAATGACCGCGACCGCGATCGCCATTCAGGGGACCGCCGTGAGCGGCGCGAGCGTCCGGCCCGTGCTCCTGAGGAGAACATGCAGCGCTACCGCGTTGAGGTGGGCCACCGCGATCGGGTCAAGCCGGGCAACCTGGTGGGTGCTATCGCCGGCGAGACCGGTCTGCAAGGCCGGATGATCGGCCGCATCCAGATTTTTGACAATCACAGCCTGGTGGATCTTCCCAAGGGCATGCCGGAAGATGTGTTCAACAGCCTTCAACGCCTGCGCGTGATGAACCGCGAACTGCAAATCAGCAAGGCCTCTTGATGCGTGTACTGATGGCCGTTGGTCTCATGTCGGCTCCTCTGGCTGCTTCAGCCTCGGACAACAGCCTGATCACCCAGTTCTGCAAAACGGCCGCTAAGGCCGAGCTTCACAGGGCTGGGACTGTTCCTCCGGAGGGAATGGTGGATGACACCTGCCGTTGTTTTCTCGCCGAGGTGCAGAACGGGGCGGGGATTCAGACGGCCCAGGCCACCTGCAAGGCCAAGGCTGCCGAGACCTACAGCCTCTGATCCCCGGGGATCAAAAACAGTCAGAGATGGCTCACCTGAACGGCGGTCTCCGGCTGAAGGAGGGCTAATTTTTCTACCACCTGAATCAGCTCGATCTGCTCGCTCGGCGTGGCTTGCCGGATCAAGTTGTTGAGCAGCACAAGTTTGTCCACGGGATCTAGCTCTCCATCGGCGGTCCAGCTCAGATTCTGGAAACAAAGGCCGTCGAATGTCATCTCTCTCCTGCGTCAGGGTCTTCTGACAATGGAGTGGATGGCTCGGTTGCTGGCGAGTCTTCGTAATTGCTTCTTTTTTTTGTGTTGATTCGTTCGACTGCCCTGTAACGTCATCGGGTTCAAGCTTGAGCACTGGCCCTTTCCGAGCTTTCGGAACCGGCTCAAGCGACTGAGCAAGTTCAACGGTTCCACGGTCCATGACCATCTACATCGGCAATCTTTCGTTCCAGGCGGAGCAGGAGCACCTCTTCGATCTCTTCAGTGAGTACGGCGAGGTCAAGAACTGCAGCCTGCCCCTGGATCGTGAGACCGGCCGCAAACGCGGTTTCGCCTTCGTCGAAATGGTCAACGATGCCGATGAGCAGAAAGCCATCGACGATCTTCAGGACGTGGAGTGGATGGGCCGCATGATCCGTGTCAGCAAAGCCACCCCTCGGGAGCGCTCCGGCGGCCCCCGTGGTGGTGGTGGCGGTTACCGCGGCTGAGGCTCAGGCCTCGGCCTCCATCAGGTCCAATTCCATTTCACGCAAGCTCAGCCGACGCAGCACACCATCACTGCTGTTGGCTGGGCTTTCTTGATGCTCACGGGCGTCCTGGAGCTGGGGCAAGACAGCCCGCAGTCCGCGGCGTTTCTGCCGCGCCAGGTAGCGGTGAAAGCGGTTGAACGACCTTGATCGGCTCATGGCACCTCCTTCAGTTGTGGTTCCGTTGTAGTGCGTCTTCAGGGGTGAAAACCGTGTCGGAACGAACCCTCAGGAAAGCTTCAGCAAATCGCTCCCCCTTGATGCGGTTGTTGCGCCATCTGGCGCCGCAGCGCCGCCTGGTGTTGGCAGCAGTGATCTGCTCCCTGCTCAACAAGCTGTTCGACCTGGCCCCGCCGATCTTGATCGGCCTGGCCGTGGATGTGGTGTTGCTCAAGGAGCAATCCGTGCTGGCGGGTTTCGGTCTGAGGACCGCCGGCCAGCAACTGTGGGGTCTGGCCCTGCTCACCTTTGTGATCTGGGCGGCGGAGTCGCTGTTCGAATACCTCTACGACGTGCTCTGGCGCAACCTGGCGCAAACCACCCAGCACAGTCTCAGGCTCGAGGCCTATGACCATCTGCAGAAGCTGCAGCTGGCCTTTTTCGAGCAGGACAGCACCGGTCGCCTGATGGCGGTTCTCAATGACGACATCAACCAGCTCGAACGGTTTCTGGATCGGGGTGCCAACCAGATCCTGCAGTTGATCACCACGGTGCTTGTGGTGGGCATCGGCATGGCCATGGTGGCGCCGGAGGTGGCCCTCTTCGCCTACCTGCCGATCCCAGTGATTCTCTGGGGGTCGCTGCATTTTCAGCGCCGGCTGGAGCCTCGTTATCGGGAGGTGCGGGCCCGGGCGGGCGACCTCGCCTCCAGGCTCGCCAACAACCTGGGGGGGATGCTCACGATCAAGAGCTTCACCGCTGAGGCTCTGGAGCTGGAGCGCCTGCGGGCGGAAAGCCTGGCCTACCGCCAGAGCAATGCCCGGGCGATTCGTCTCTCGGCGGCCTTCATCCCCTTGATTCGCTTCGCGATTCTGTTCGCCTTCCTGGCGATTCTGTTAATCGGTGGGTTCAAGGCCCTGGCCGGGGAACTGCCGGTGGCCACCTACAGCGTTCTGGTGTTCATCACCCAGCGGCTGCTCTGGCCGCTCACCGCCATTGGCCGCACCCTCGATGAGTACCAGCGCTCGATGGCCTCCACGCGAAGGGTGCTCGATCTGATCGATACGCCGGTGTTGATCCAGGGAGGAACGGTGCCGGTGGATCCGCAGCGGCTGAGGGGTGAGATTCGCTTTGAAGCGGTGGATTTCGCCTATGCCGACCGATCAACGCTGCTGAAGGGTTTCGATCTCACCGTGCCAGCGGGATCGACCCTCGGCATCGTCGGGGCGACGGGGTCTGGCAAGAGCACCGTGGTGAAGCTGTTGTTGCGGCTCTATGAGCGCAATGGCGGACGCATCTGTCTGGATGGGGTCCCCATCGACACCCTGCAGCTGCAGGACCTGCGCCGCTGCATCGCTCTGGTTAGTCAGGACGTGTATCTCTTCCACGGCACCGTGGCCGAGAACATCGCCTATGGCGTTGCAGATCCCGATCCGGTGGCGATTGAGCAGGCCGCTCGCCTGGCGGAAGCCTCTGGCTTCATCGACGCCTTGCCCCAGGGTTACGACACCCTGGTGGGGGAGCGGGGGCAGCGCCTCTCCGGCGGACAGCGTCAGCGCATCGCTTTGGCCCGCGCCATCCTCAAGGATGCGCCGGTGTTGGTGCTCGATGAAGCCACCGCTGCGGTGGACAACGACACCGAAGCCGCCATCCAGCGCTCCTTGGCGCAGATCACCCAGCAGCGCACCACCGTGGTGATCGCCCACCGGCTCAGCACGGTGCGCCATGCCGACTGGATTGTGGTGATGGACCAGGGCCGGATTGTGGAGCAGGGCAGCCACGACAGCCTGGTGGACCAGGGCGGGATCTACACCAACCTCTGGCAGGTCCAGGCCGGCGAAGGGCTTATCGCTTCCTGAAGCAGCTGTTGTTGCCGGCAGATCCCGCGACCATGCTGGGTCCGCAAGCCGGCGGTGCAGCCATGGCCATGCAGGCCTCGATCAGCCACGTCATGCATCACCCCCTCGGGGTGTTCTCGATGTTGGTGGCGATCAGTGCGGCGGTGCCGCCGTTGATCCGGCGGCTGGGTCTGCCCGACCTGGTGGGGTTGCTGGCGGCGGGTGTGGTGGTGGGCCCCCATGCCTTGAACTGGGTCGACAGCAGCAGCGAAACGGTGCGGCTGCTTTCTGATCTCGGGGCGGTGTATCTGCTGTTCACCATGGGTCTGGAGATTGACCTGGAGGAGTTCAACCGGGTCAAACGCCGCTCGTTCATCTATGGCCTGCTGATCCTGTTTATCGGTGTGGGCACGGGCGTGTCGATCGGCCTGATGGCGGGCTTCGCCTCGGTGTCGTGCCTGTTGCTCGGCGCCCTGATGGCCACCCACACCCCATTGGGCTATCCGATCGTGCGCAGTTATGGCGCCCAGAAGGATGAGTCGGTGGTGGTGAGCGTGGGCAGCACGATCTTCACCGACATCGTGGCTCTGCTGCTGCTGGCGGTGGGGTTGGGGCTGGGCCAGGGCAGCCTCAGCGGGCTGGGCCTGGGCCTGCTGCTGCTCAAGATCGGTGGCTTCGCTCTGGTGGTGGTGATCGGCATCCGCTGGCTGGGCCGGCGCCTGGTGCTGCGCGGCATCAGCGATGAAAACCGGATGGTGCTCGCTGTTCTTGTGGCCCTGTTCCTGGCTTCCCTTGGGGCTGAGCTGGCCGGCGTCGAGAAGATCGTCGGCGCCTTCCTGGCTGGTCTGGCGGTGAATTCCGTGTTGCCCGAGGGCCGGGTGAAGGAGCAGGTGATTTTTGTGGGTGGCGTTCTGTTCATCCCGATCTTCTTCATCGATCTGGGATTGCTGCTGGATCTGGGCAGCCTTGGCGAGAGCCTGGGCAACTTTCAGTTCACCGCGCTGATGCTGGTGGGCGCCATCGGCGGCAAGGGCCTGGCCTCGTGGTTCAGCGGACGGCTGTTCGGTTATCGCCGCGCTCAGATCCTGATGATGTGGTCGCTGACGATGCCCAAGGTGGCGGCGACCCTGGCCACGGCCTTCATCGGCTACCAGGCGGGCCTGCTCAATCAGACCGTGCTGAACAGCGTGCTGGCGGTGATGGTGGTGACGGCCACCCTGGGGCCGATCCTCACTGAGCAGTCGGTGACCCGGCTCAAGGATCCCAGCCCCGATGCGGTGCCGGTCAGCTTCGGTGAGGAGGCGGCGGTGCTGGACGGCGTTAACGAGGTGGTGCAGCGCCCCCTGCGCATCGTGGTGCCGGTGGCCAACCCCAGCACCGAGAAAGGGTTGCTGAGCATGGCGGCTCGGCTGGTGCAGGGCTCATCGGGGGCTGAAGGTTTGCTGTTGCCCCTGGCGATGGTGAATCCCGGCCTCGAGGAGATGCGCGGTGGCTTGAACCGGGCCGTTGCGTCAGCGCGCGGACGCCTCAGCACGGCGGAGAGCATTGGCGCCCAGTTGGCTGTGCCAACCCGCAGCCTGCTGCGGCTGGATGAAGACATCGCTGGCGGCATGAGCCGCACAGCCCTGGAGCAGGCCGCGGATCTGTTGCTGATCGGTGCAGCTCGTAGTGATCAACTCCGGGCCTGGCTGATGGGCGACATCGTTGATGGGGTCTGCCGCACGGCCCACTGTCCTGTGGTGGTGGTGAATCTCTGCCGTGAGATTGGTAAAGACCTGGGCCGGATCCTCGTTCCGATCAAAGACCTCTCCGCCAGTGCCCGCGAGCAGTTCGAACTGGCGCTGCGGGTGATCAACTCAGCCCCGGAGGATCAGCGCGTGCGGATCACCCTGCTGCATGTGCACGACCCCCGCTTCAGTGGCCAGGACCGTCATTGGATGGAACAGCAGCTGATCCGCTGGCGCCCGCCGGGGATTCCGGAGGAGCGGTTCCACATCGTGATCGTGCGGGGGCCCGGCATCGACGGGGCCATTCATCGCCTCAGTCGCGAACACGATCTGGTGATCCTGCGCACCCAGCGCAGGCGGGTTGCCGGTCTGCCGATTCCCGGCAGTGATCGCACCAGCAAATTGATCCGTCAGCTCCCCTGCGCCTCGATGGTGATCAGCGATCCGTTGGTTTAACAGAGGCCTGCGCCCCTCTACCCGAGATGGGACGAGCGCGCCAAGATGCTGCATAACACGTGTTCCATGCCACAAGCCCCTCCTGCTAAGGCGTCAACTGATGCCATCAATTGGCCGGTGGTTGCTGCTGTGGTGGCGGGTCTCAGCGGTGGCCTGATTCTTTCGGTTCCGCTGAGCCGGTTGATCACGGCGCCATCCAGCACGGCAGATCAACCCTTCGCGCTGCTTCAGCCCGCGCCGCTGTCCAACCCGTTTGCCGGTTGGACAGGCTTCGGGGCCAGGGAGGTGGTGGTGCTGGGCCGGGACCGCACTAGTAGCAACACCGATGTGATCTTCACGGTGCGGGTGGATGGCACCACCACATCGATCACCCAGATCCCACGCGACAGCTACATCGATGCCGAGGGCTTCGGCGGCATCAAGCTCAATGCGCTGATGGCCTACGGCGGTGTGGAGGCGGTGGAGCGGGAGTTGTCGCGCCTGATGAACCGCCCAATCCGTCATCACATCGTGGTGCGCTTGGATGCGATCGAAACCCTGGCCAACCTGGTGGGGGGCATCGAAGTGGATGTTCCCAAGCGCCTGTACTACGTCGATCGCAGTCAGAACCTGTTGATCGACCTGCAGCCAGGACCTCAGCTGTTGAAGGGCAAGGATCTGGAGGGCTTCCTTCGTTGGCGCAACGACGGCCGCGGCGATTTCGGCCGTCTGGAACGGCAGCAGCTGGCGCTGAAGGGGCTGTTTGAGCAGATGAAACAACCGCAGAATCTGATCCGCCTGCCGGCCTTGATCACTGCGGCGGGGCAGGCGTTGGAGACGGATCTGGGGCCAATGGAACTGGGCGGGTTGGTCAGCGCCATGGGCACCACCGAACTGAAGGCCTCCAGCCTGAGGGCGGTTCCGTTCGATGCCGACGGCATTAGCTATCTGGATACGGAGTGGCCGGTGCACTCGAGCACTGGCGCCGATTCAGGTGACTCCAACGGTCGGCGTTTTCGCTTCCTGTTCTGATCAGATCAGCAGGGTCAGTGAGCGCACCACCCGGCCGCAGAGGTCACCCACCTTGCCCCAGCGGTCTTCGTTGACGCTTGTGGCCAGGGTGTAGAGCCGGCCGCGGTCCACCACCACAGTCGCCAACTCATGGCGGTCGCGGTCTTCCAGGTGCACGGCGTATTCCAGATCGTAGAAGGTGTGGCCATTCACTTCACGCTCCTGCGCTTCCACCAGCTCGGCGGTGCGGCCGCTGCCGGCGGTGGCGATCACTTCACGGCGCAGGCGCTCGCCAACGGCAACGGCGCTGCCCAGTTCACTCAGCTCGTTGTCTTCGTTCACCTTGTTGATCATCAGGCTCGCGGTTTCATCGCTGTGGATGAGGTCGTGAAACACCACCCGGGGTCCGTTGCTCACCTGCACCTCGGTCCAGCCGGTGGGATAGAGGAAGGCGAAGCGGCCATCCGGGCTCTGGTACGACTGCAGCCCTGCCGTTGGTCCCGCCGCGCAGGCCCCCAGCACCAGAGCCAGAACGCCGCAAACGATCACGCGACTCAGAGACTGGAGGAGCTGCATCAGCGGGGCGATCAATCCACGGGCCATTCTGCCGTTGTGGCCTGATGGTCGTGGCCCCTGTTGCGGCAGATGATCTCCGCAACTCCTACATTTCCCGCATCGGCGGCAGACCCCTGAGCGGCTTCACCAAACCGTTGGCTCGACTGATTGATCAGTTCGAGCGTCTGCCCGGCATCGGCCCGCGCACGGCCCAGCGGCTCGCGTTGCATCTGCTGAACCAACCGCAGGAGCAGATTCATCAGTTCGCTGACGCTTTGCTGGCGGCCCGCACCCAGGTGGGCCAGTGCCAGACCTGTTTCCACCTCTCCGCCGATCCCGAATGTGAGATCTGCCGCAACCCCGAGCGCCGCAATGGCGTGATCTGTGTGGTGGCCGATTCCCGCGATCTGTTGGCGCTGGAGCGCACCCGCGAATTCCAGGGGCGCTACCACGTGCTCGGTGGTCTGATCTCACCCATGGATGGCATTGGTCCGGAGCTGCTGCACGTCACCGAATTGGTGCAGCGCATCACCAATGAGGAGATCAGTGAGGTGATTCTGGCCCTCACCCCCAGCGTGGAAGGGGACACCACCAGCTTGTATCTGGGGCGGTTGCTCAAGCCCTTCTGCTCAGTGAGCCGAATCGCCTACGGCCTGCCGATGGGCAGTGAACTGGAATACGCCGATGAGGTCACCCTGAGCAGGGCTCTTGAAGGACGCCGGCCGGTATGAGCAAGTACAGCGCCATCCCCCCTGCCGAGCGACTGCCGGACTGGCTGCGGCGGCCGATCGGCAACGCCTCGGAGTTGGAGCGGGTGCAGGGGCTGGTGAAGCAGAACCGGCTCCACACCATCTGTGAGGAGGGGCGCTGCCCCAACCGCGGCGAGTGCTACGCCGCCGGAACGGCGACGTTTCTGTTGGGTGGCTCGATCTGCACCCGCAGCTGTGCCTTCTGCCAGGTGGACAAGGGCCAGGCCCCGATGCCGGTGGATGCCGCCGAAGCCGAGCGGGTGGCCGATGCCGTTGAGGCGATGCAGCTCCGTTATGTGGTGCTCACGGCGGTGGCCCGCGATGATCTCGCCGATCACGGCGCCAGCCTGTTCACCAGCACCATGGCGGCGATCCGAGCCCGCAATCCGCTGATCGCCCTCGAAGTGCTCACCCCCGATTTCTGGGGGGGAGTGTCGGATCACGATCAGGCGTTGGCGGCCCAACGGGAGCGATTGGCCACGGTGCTGGCGGCCCAACCGGTGTGCTTCAACCACAACCTGGAAACGGTGCAGCGGCTGCAGGGGGAGGTGCGCCGCGGTGCCACCTATGAACGATCCCTGGGTTTATTAGCGGCCGCCCGTGAGCTGGCGCCGGAAATCCCCACCAAGAGTGGCCTGATGCTCGGCTTGGGGGAAAGCCGCGACGAGGTGATCGCCACCCTCAAGGATCTCCGCAGCGTGGATTGCCAACGGATCACCCTGGGGCAGTACCTGCGCCCCTCGCTTGTGCACATTCCGGTGGCCCGCTATTGGACGCCCCAGGAGTTCGATGAGCTGGGGGATGTGGCCCGCGAGCTGGGCTTTGCCCAGGTGCGCAGTGGTCCGCTGGTGCGCAGCAGTTATCACGCCGCCGACTGACGCCAGCCCCGCAGGCTGCGCTCCAGCACGGTGGCCACATCACCACTCATCAGGGCCCCGGCGCCGCCCCAGACCATGCGCAGGGGCAGATCCCAGAGCGCCGCTTCCACATCGCGGGATTTGCTGAAGCCGCGTTGGCGGAAGTAACGCACCAGCCGGCGGTGCTGCTGCTCGTCGTCGCGGATGGCCAGCAATCGGGCCCGGGAGCAGGGGGTGGCCTCCTGGGCCCAGGCCATGGTGGCCGCCCAGGTCAGATCGCCCACGCCGGCAGGCGCCTTTGGCATCACCCGCATCGTGTCGAGTTGCAGGCCTGTGGCGTCGGAATAAGCCCATCCCTTCATTTCCCCCAGCAGCAGCAGGTTGCCGCTGGAGCCTTGCTGGGCCACGACCAGCCGCAGGCTCCACAGCCCCAGGGGGCGGCCCACCTGCAACCTCAGCAGCAGTCCCCGATCACGGGCTTCGGCTTCCAGTCGCTCAAGCATCGATTGGGATCTGGCCACGGTCATGGTCGTCCGGTCATGCTGCCGCGGGCATGGTGCCGACCGAGCGCACTGCCTTCAAAGGCAGCGGCCCGTAGAGATGGGGGAACAGTTCGCCGGTGGGGATGGCATCGGCCCGCAGGGGAGCGTTCACGGCGGCGGGATCAATCTCCAACAGCAGCACCTCGCCGGCGTCGGCGTAGAACCGCTCAAAGGTGGCCTGCACCTGCTCTTGCCAGGAGCAGTGTATGAAGCCCACCTGCTCCAGGCTCATTCCCCGGGTGGAGATGCGGTAGCTGCCGTTGGCCTGGGCGGCCTGCCAGTCGGCCTTGAGGGCCAGGTGAAACAGGGCTTGATCCTTGGGAACTGCCACGGCATCGGCGGGGAAGTGGTGTTGTTGCCCCCCGGCATCCCAGGGGTCGGCCCGCTGCATCAGCCGCTCAAAACGGGGATCCTCGAGGAAGTGCTGGAGCCAGTGGCGAAGAGCTTCCAGGCTGTTGTCGTTGTCGAATCCCTCGGGATCCGCGATGCGCCACTGCCGCACGAACGGCCAGAGGGCGGCATCCGCCAGCGAGCAGCGCTCGCCCAGCAGCCAGCCCTGATCAGCGATCCTCTGGTTCCAGTCCTGAAGGATGGCCAGCCCGGCGGCCCGTTGCTCGTCTTTGTTGGTGCCTGGGTAGCGGTCGGTGTACTTGAACCGGTCGAGATGATGTTTGAAAGCACCGTCGTTCTGCTCGATCAGCGCTGAGGCATCGCCGGCGTTGCGCAGCTCGCGAGGGTCTGCTTGATCCAGGGCCCAGTGCATCACCGCCAGGCTTTCTTCGATCACGCTGCCGTCCGGCAACACCAGCACGGGCACGGTGCCCTTGGGGGAGACCGCCAACATCTCCGACGGCTTGGCCTTGAGTGCGATCTCACGCCACTGAACCAACAGTCCTGCCTCCAGCAGCGCCCAGCGGGCGCGCATGGCGTAGGGGCAGCGTCGAAAGCTGTAGAGGATCGTCAGCACGGCATCGGGGTGGTCCCTGGCAGGGATTGTCCGATGCAGACTGACTGCTCAGGCCCGCTGCTGGTCGATGTTGTGTTGGTCGATCTGGGGTTGATCAATCTGGCGTTGATCGATCTGACGCTGACGCATGGCGAAGCGTTCCCGGTCGGCATCGCTGAAGCGATCCACGCAGTGCACGCACTGCACCCCTTTGATGTAACTCGGCAGTTCGCGTTGCTGGGCTGACACCGGCAGGCCGCAGGCGTGGCAAAGGCTGTGCTCTCCAGGTTCCAGCCGGTGGTTCAACGCCACCCTTTGATCAAAAACAAAGCACTCCCCTTGCCAGCGGCTCTCGGCTTCCGGCACTTGCTCGAGGTACTTGAGGATGCCGCCGCGCAGGTGGTGCACCTCCCCGAAACCCTGTTGCTGCAGGTAGCTGCTGGCTTTTTCGCAGCGGATCCCGCCGGTACAGAACATGGCGATGCGCTTGCTTCCCTTCTCTTCGATCAGGGGCCGCAGCGTGGACTCTGCCCATTGCGGGAAGTCGCGGAAGCTCTCGGTGCTGGGGTCGATGGCCCCCTCGAAGCTGCCGATCGCCGTTTCGTAGCTGTTGCGTGTGTCGATCACCAGGGTGTCGGGATCATCCACCAGGGCATTCCAGTGTTCGGGTTCCACATAGGTGCCCACGTTGGCGCTGGGATCCACGCTGGCCACGCCGATGGTCACGATCTCCTTTTTGCGGCGGGCCTTGAAACGGCGGAACACCGGTTTTTCGGCCCAGCTGCGCTTCACCTCGAGCCGTGCGTAGTGGTCCTCGCCCAGATCCAACGAGGCGCGTAGGTGATCCAGCAGCGCATCAACTCCGTGCTGTGGTCCGCTGATCGTGCCGTTCACCCCTTCATGGGCCACCAACACAGATCCGAGCACGCTGCCTTCGTGAGCCAGGCTCGGCAAACGGGTCAGCAATGCCTCCCGACGCTCGTCATCCAGCGGCGTGAAGGCATAGAACGCCGCCACCAGGAGTCGGCTGTCCTTGGCCAGCACAGGCTCCAGGTTGCTTGGATCCACGCTGTTACGGGTTCAAGAGTCCTCCAGCCTGCATCAGGCCGGGGCGTGCCACCTCGTTGTTAGTTGTCAGGCTTTCCTGCTGATCCGCACCGAAGCCGGCTTCAAGGGACAGGCCAGGGCATGGAAGGGCTTGTGGCCTCCTTCAAAGATCAGGCTTCCCATCGGTTGAGCGTTGGCGCTGTCGATCTTCATGGCTGAGCCACAGACCAGCACGGTGTAGCTCAACCGGGATGTCACCCACAATGAGTGTTTTGTGCAGTGTTTCCGGTTGGTGACAGTCGGGATGGTTCGCGCAGAACCTGTCCGGCCCGATCTCAATAGCGGTGATGGTGGTGACGCTGCTTGTCGTCCTTGATCGCTTCCAGGATCACCGAGAGAACAAACAGACCGAGCAGCGAGGGGATGACGATGGGATCAATCACGGCGCCTCATCGAAGGGCTGTTTCCGGTCTAGCCCTGCGCCCCCTCAGCCTGTATGCCAGTGGGCTGATCGTTACATGGGTGCAGCTGATCAGCGGGGCGAGCAGCTGGCTGGAGCCGCCGCGCCCTCTTGCCAGTTGGCGGTCACCCCCGCATCGGCGAGCAGTTGGCGGTCGGCCTCCACGTCCGGGTTGCCGGTGGTGAGCAGAACATCGCCGTAGAAGATCGAATCGGCCCCCGCCTGCAGGCAGAGGATCTGCGCTTCCCGGCTCATCGATTCACGGCCGGCGCTCAACCGCACCCGGGCATGGGGCATCAGGATCCTTGCGGTCGCCACCATCCGCACCAGCTCCAGCGGTTCGAAGGGAGCCTGCTCTTCCAAGGGGGTGCCTTCCACCGCCACCAGGCCGTTCACCGGAACGCTTTCGGGATGGGGGTTCATGCTGGCCAGCACCTGCAGCATGGAGGCGCGGTCCCGCAGGGTCTCACCCATGCCGATGATGCCGCCGCAGCAGAGGGTGACGCCGGCCTTGCGCACCCGTTGCAGGGTTTCCAACCGATCCTGATAGGTGCGGGTGGAAATGATCCTGTCGTAGTGCTCGGGGCTGGTGTCGAGGTTGTGGTTGTAGGCCGTGAGGCCGGCTTGGGCCAAGCGTTCCGCCTGCTGGTCGGTGAGCATCCCCGCGGTCACGCAGGCTTCCATCCCCATGCCGCGCACCCCCCGCACCATGTCGAGCATCGCCTCAAAGGGAGCGCCATCGCGGATCTCGCGCCAGGCCCAGCCCATGCAGAAACGATCAGCACCGGCTTCCTTGGCGGCCCGGGCCCGCTGAAGCACCGGCTCCACCTGCATCTGGGCTTCAAAGGCCGTCACGTCACTGCTGTTGTGGATCGACTGAGAGCAGTAGGCACAGTCTTCTTCGCAGCCCCCCGTTTTCACGCTCAGCAATGAGGCCAGCTGCACCCGGTAGCCCGGGTTGGCTTCTCGATGCACGGTTTGGGCCTGCCAGAGCAGCTCCATCAAGGGAAGTTCCAGCAGGGTTTGGATCTCCTCGGTGGTCCAGTCGTGGCGGATGCTGAGGGTCATGGGCGGATCGGATCAAGACCGCCGAAGCGGCGGTGGCGACGTTGGAAATCGAGCAGGGCGGCTTTCAGTGCATCGGAATTGAAGTCAGGCCAGAGCACATCGGTGACGTGAATCTCGGCGTAGGCCAGTTGCCAGAGCAGGAAATTGCTGATCCGGTGTTCGCCGCTGGTGCGGATCAACAGATCGGGATCCTGTTCGCCAGCCGTGAACAGTTCGGCGGCGATGCTGTTCTCGTCGATGCTGTCGGGGTCCAGCTCCCCGGCAGCAGCGCGTTGGGCCAGCCGCTGAGCGGCTTGCACCAGCTCCCGTCGACCGCCGTAGTTGGTGCAGACGTTGAAGTGAATGCCGTTGTTGCCAGCCGTCCGGGCCGTGGCATCGGCAATCAGCTCCTGCAGTTTCTGGGGCAGGGCCTTCAGATCGCCGAGAAAGCGAATCCGCACCTGTTCGGCCTCGAGCGCCTGCAGTTCGGACTGCAGCACCCGTTCGAACAGGGTCATGAGGAAGTTCACTTCCTCCCCTGGGCGCGACCAGTTCTCCGTGGAGAAGGCGTAGGCCGTGAGGGCTTGGATCCCCCAGTCACTGCACAGTCGCAGGGTGGCTTTCAGCGCTTCAACCCCAGCCCGATGCCCCATCACGCGGGGCAAACCGCGGGATTTCGCCCAGCGACCATTGCCATCCATGATCAGGGCCACGTGCTGCGGGAGCCGACCCGGGTCGAGGTCCGCAGGCAGAAGCGAACGATCGGCCGTGTCAGTGCTGGTGGCCGGAGGGCGGCTCAAGACAGCGATTCGGACGGAGCGCTACCCACCGTACGCCGTGCTGGAGGCATCGATTCTGCGGTGCTGAACAGCTCCCTGAGCAGTTCCTGGAGGCGTGAACTGGTGATCGGTCGTTCCAGCTTGCCCTGGTTCGCCAGAGACAGCGTGCCGGTTTCTTCCGACACAACGATGCAGATGCAGCGATCGAAGCGCTCGGTGATCCCGAGGGCCGCCAGATGGCGGGTGCCGAAACGGCTCACGCTGTCCCTCGACAGGGGAAGAATCACCCCCGCCGACTCGATGCGATTGCCCCGCACCAGCACGGCACCGTCGTGGAGGGGGGTGTCGGCGGCGAACAGGTTGAGCATCAGCTCTCGACTCAGCACAGCACCAATGGGGATGCCGGGATTGAGAAAGTCCTCAGGCCTCAGGTCGCTGCCCAGGTCCACCACAATCAGGGCCCCACGCCGCAACTGCGACAGCCGGCCTGCTGCCTCGGTGATCTGGCTGACGGTGCCTGCCGAAGCGCTGAACTCTTTCTGGGGATTGCCCAGCAACACGGCCAGCCGGCCGGTCCCCAGCAGTTCCATCAGGCGCCGCAGCTCCCCTTGCCAAAGGATGGCCAGGGAGAGCGAACAGGCCATGACGAGCGCGTCCACCAGCTTTGTGGTGAGGGGCAGGTTGGCGAAGCGCTGGACGAACCAGGCCATCGCCACCAGAAACAACCATCCCCGGAGCAGCCACAGGGTGCGCTGCTCGTTGACGCGGGAAAAAAGCAGAAAGCCGATGGAAGAGGCAAAGAGAACGTCGAGCACAAGGCGCGGATCCACCACCGCCAACACGTTCACTCCGCCCTTCTCATCACTGCTGTCAACGTAACGCGTTGAATCGTTCTGGCAAAACGTCGTAGCGCAGCAGGTCATCCGGCTGCTCCCGCTTCTGCACCAGTTCAGCTGCCCCGTCGTGCACCAGAACGGCAGCGGGCCTCGGGATCCGGTTGTAGTTCGAACTCATCGAGGCGTTGTAGGCACCGGTGGCAAACACGGTGACGATGTCACCGCTCTCGGTGGTGGGCAGGGGCAGGTCCTTCAGCAGCACATCGCCGGATTCGCAGTGCTTGCCCACCAGGTTCACGCTTTCGTCTGGCTTGGCCAGGGGGCGATCGGCCAGGCAGCAGGTGTAGAGCGACTGGTAGGTGATCGGGCGAGGGTTGTCGCTCATGCCACCGTCGATGGCCACGTAGGTGCGCACGTTCGGGATCGTTTTGCGCGAGCCCACCGAGTACAGGGTGACGCCGGCGGTCGCCACCAGGGAACGGCCCGGTTCGCACATCAACCGCGGCAGCTCGAGGCCCCGTTCCTGGCAAGCGGTGGTGACGGCTTCGGCCACCACCTGGATCCACTGCTCAATGCTCGGGGGGTCGTCCGACTCCACGTAGCGGATGCCCAGGCCGCCGCCCACGTTTAGGTCGCTAACGGGATGGCCCAGGTCACGGGCCAGTTTCAGCTTGTCGGCCATCACCGCCGCCAGATCCCGGTGGGGCTCGAGTTCAAAAATCTGGGATCCGATGTGGGCGTGCAGCCCGGTGAGTTGGGCCCAGGGCTGTCCCACCAGGCTGCGCAGCACGGGTTCCACCTGGTCGGGATCGAAGCCGAACTTGCTGTCCAAGTGACCGGTGCGGATGTATTCGTGCGTGTGGCACTCGATGCCTGGGGTGAAGCGCAGCATCAGGCGAGCCGGTTCGGCTCCAGCGGGCACTAGTTCGGCGAGGCGATCGAGATCGTGCTGGTTGTCCACAACGATCGCTACCTTGTTGGCGTACGCGAGCAGCAGCTCCTCGTCGGATTTGTTGTTGCCGTGCAGCACCATCCGCTCTCCGGGCATTCCCCCACGCAGTGCGGTCAGCAGTTCACCGGCTGACACCGCATCCAGACCGAGCCCCTCGGAGGCCGCCAGGCTGCTCATCACCAGAGAGCTGTTGGCTTTGGAGGCGTAGATCGGCAGGGATGGCCCGGCGTAATGCTTCTCCAGGGCCTGGCGGTAGGCCCGGCACGTGGCCCGAACGGTGGCTTCGTCCAGCACATACAACGGTGTGCCGTAACGCTCTGCCAGATCGCTGAGACGACACCCGCCCACAACAAGACGGTCGGTGTCGTCGAGTTCTGTGGTGATTGGGGTCAGGTTTCGATTGGGGCTCTCCGCATCCCGATTGGCCTCGAAGGGCCGTTGACTGGTGATGGTTTGGGTCACGGAGTGGCGGCGTCGAAGGGCAATCTAGGAATCGACCCTGCAGGGGGCGGACCGACTGCGCAGATCCTGCGTCTTGACCCGTCCTGGCAGCAAGCCTGTCTGGAACTGGATCAACGGGCGCTCAACGGCCTCTGGACCGCAGAGCAATGGCGGCGTGAGCTGGACGACCCCCGGCGCCTCTGCATCGGTCTTGTGCAGGCCGATGCCCTATTGGGGGTGGCCTGCGGCTGGATGGTGGCCGATGAACTGCACATCACGGCGGTGGCTGTGGATCCCGACAGGCGCCGCAGCGGCCATGGAGATGTGCTTTTGAAAGCACTGTTGCAACGGGCACGACAGCACGGTGCCGTGCACGCCACCCTCGAGGTGGCCAGCGACAACGTTGCCGCTCTGGCGCTTTACGCCAAAGCCGGTTTCCGCACCGCAGGCACCCGTTCCGGGTACTACTCCGATGGTCGCGACGCCCTCATTCAGTGGTGTCGCATCCCATCAGCGCCGTCGCCCACGTCGGCGACTTGAAGTTGTTCGGTTTCCCGTCCCTGGGAGACAAAAAAAGCGGTGAATCTTGTGGGATTCATTGTTATTTTTTGTGCGCTTCAGACCAGTCTCAGACTGGAGAGTGACCGAACAAACCGAACACTCGCAGCAGTCCCTCAACCCTGATAGCTTAGTCACATCACTGCATTGGCCCAGCGATGTTTGAACGCTTCACCGAGAAGGCCATCAAGGTGATCATGCTGGCCCAGGAAGAGGCCCGCAGACTTGGTCACAACTTCGTTGGTACCGAACAGATCCTCCTCGGCCTGATTGGCGAGGGAACGGGGGTTGCCGCCAAGGTGCTCAAGTCCATGGGGGTCAACCTCAAGGATGCCCGGGTTGAAGTTGAGAAAATCATCGGCCGTGGATCCGGCTTTGTCGCTGTTGAGATCCCCTTCACGCCCCGCGCCAAGCGCGTCCTGGAGCTATCTCTGGAAGAGGCCCGTCAGCTCGGTCACAACTACATCGGCACAGAGCACCTGCTGCTCGGTCTGATCCGTGAGGGTGAAGGTGTTGCTGCCCGTGTGCTGGAGAACCTTGGCGTCGACCTGGCCAAGGTGCGCACCCAGGTGATCCGCATGCTCGGTGAAACCGCTGAAGTCTCCGCCGGCGGCGGTGGCGGCGGTGCCAAGGGATCCACCAAAACCCCCACCCTCGACGAGTTCGGCAACAACCTCACCCAGCTCGCCACCGAAGCCAAGCTCGACCCGGTGGTGGGTCGTCACAACGAAATCGATCGCGTCATCCAGATCCTGGGTCGCCGCACCAAGAACAATCCCGTTCTGATCGGCGAGCCCGGTGTCGGTAAGACCGCCATCGCTGAAGGTCTGGCCCAGCGCATTCAGCAGGGAGACATCCCCGACATCCTTGAAGACAAGCGTGTCCTGACTCTGGATATCGGTCTGCTGGTGGCCGGCACCAAGTACCGAGGTGAGTTCGAAGAGCGCCTCAAGAAGATCATGGAGGAGATCAAGGCGGCCGGAAACGTGATCCTCGTGATCGACGAGGTGCACACCCTGATCGGTGCCGGTGCTGCTGAGGGGGCGATCGACGCTGCCAACATCCTCAAGCCGGCCCTCGCCCGAGGTGAGCTGCAGTGCATCGGTGCCACCACCCTCGACGAGTACCGCAAGCACATCGAACGGGACGCCGCCCTGGAGCGCCGTTTCCAGCCGGTGAATGTGGGCGAGCCGTCCATCGACGACACCATCGAAATCCTGCGTGGCCTGCGCGAGCGTTACGAGCAGCACCACCGCCTCAAGATCACCGACGATGCCCTTGTGGCAGCTGCAACCCTCGGAGATCGCTACATCTCGGATCGCTTCCTGCCCGACAAGGCCATCGACCTGATCGATGAAGCCGGTTCCCGCGTGCGTCTGCTCAATTCGAAGCTGCCCCCCGCGGCCAAGGAAGTGGACAAGGAACTGCGTTCCGTCCAGAAGGAAAAGGAAGATGCCGTTCGCGATCAGGACTTCACCAAGGCCGGTGAACTGCGCGAGAAGGAAGTGGAACTGCGGGAGCAGATCCGTTCTCTGCTTCAGGCCAACAAGGACGAGGTCAAGGCTGACGCAACCTCCGAATCCGGCGAACCAGTTGCAACTGAAGCGCCTGCTTCAGACAGCTCACCGATGGTGAACGAGGAGGACATCGCCCAGATCGTCGCCTCCTGGACCGGTGTTCCGGTGCAGAAGCTCACCGAAAGCGAGTCGGTCAAGCTGCTCAACATGGAGGAAACCCTCCACAAGCGCCTGATCGGTCAGGACGAAGCCGTCAAGGCGGTGTCCAAGGCCATCCGCCGTGCTCGGGTCGGTTTGAAGAACCCCAACCGCCCGATCGCCAGCTTCATTTTCTCCGGCCCCACCGGTGTGGGTAAAACCGAGCTAACCAAAGCTCTGGCCACCTACTTCTTCGGCAGCGAAGAGGCGATGATCCGCCTCGACATGTCGGAATTCATGGAGCGCCACACGGTCAGCAAGCTGATCGGCTCGCCTCCGGGCTATGTGGGCTTCAACGAAGGCGGTCAGCTCACCGAGGCGGTGCGTCGCCGGCCTTACACCGTGGTGCTCTTCGACGAAATCGAAAAGGCGCACCCCGATGTGTTCAACCTGCTGCTGCAGCTTCTGGAAGACGGCCGTCTGACCGATTCCAAGGGCCGCACGGTCGACTTCAAGAACACCCTGATCATCATGACCTCGAACATTGGTTCGAAGGTGATCGAGAAGGGTGGCGGCGGCCTCGGCTTCGAGTTCTCCGGTGAAAGCGCTGAGGAGTCTCAGTACACCCGGATCCGTTCCCTGGTGAATGAGGAGCTCAAGCAGTACTTCCGGCCTGAATTCCTCAACCGTCTCGACGAAATCATCGTCTTCCGCCAGCTCAACCGCGACGAGGTCAAGGAGATCGCCGAGATCATGCTCAAGGAGGTCTTTGGCCGCATGGGCGAGAAGGGCATCACCCTCACCGTGTCCGATGCCTTCAAGGAGCGCCTGGTGGAGGAGGGCTACAACCCTGCCTATGGCGCACGTCCGCTGCGTCGCGCTGTCATGCGTCTTCTCGAGGATTCCCTCGCCGAAGAGGTGCTGTCTGGTCGGATCAAGGACGGCGACCACGCCGAAGTTGATGTCGATGAGAACAAGAAGGTGGTGGTCCGTCACAAAGGTCAGGTGGACACGGCACCGCAACTCGCCGGTGCCAGCGTCTGATGGTTCGATCCATCTCGTCCCACTCCATTGCCCCCGCCAGCGTCTTGCGGGGGGATGGAGCCTGGGATGAGGCCTTGCCTCAGATCAAATCTCTCTGTTCACGTCCGCTGGTGCTGGGTCGCAGTGACTCCACTGCCGATCAGCGACAGCGTTTGGTGTCGGATCTCTTGGCTCATGGGCTCCAACCTCTTCAGGCTCAGCTTCAGTTTGACTGCTGTGAGCAGGATCTCAAGAGGGTGGCTGCTGTAGCCCAGGGCAGTGACGCCGTTCTGGCTGCCGGGGGCGGAAAAGTGCTGGACGCCGGCAAGTTGCTGGCCCATCGCCTTTCCCTGCCCTGCATCACCGTTCCACTCAGCGCCTCCACCTGCGCCGGTTGGACGGCTCTGTCCAACATCTATTCCCCACAGGGTGCTTTCGAAGGGGATGTGGCCCTTGATCGCTGTCCTGATCTTCTTGTCTTCGATCACGGCCTGGTGCGCCAGGCCCCACCCCGCACGCTGGCCAGTGGTGTCGCTGATGCCCTGGCCAAGTGGTACGAAGCCTCGGTGAGCAGCCGCGACAGCAGCGATGGTCTGGTGCAGCAGGCCGTGCAGATGGCACGGGTGCTGCGCGATCAATTGCTGATCGACAGCCTTACGGCGCTGAAGGATCCAGACAGTGAAGCCTGGGTGCGAACCGCCGAAGCCTGTGCTCTCACTGCTGGCGTGATGGGGGGACTGGGCGGTGCCCGTTGCCGCACTGTTGCTGCCCATGCCGTTCACAACGGCCTCACCCAGCTGAAGGCCTGTCACCACGTTCTGCACGGCGAGAAGGTGGGCTTCGGAATTCTTGTGCAGCTTCGCCTGGAGGAACGTCTGGGCGGCAACCGGCTGGCAGGCCAGGCCCACCGCCAGCTGTTGCCGTTGCTGCGGCAGCTTGGTCTGCCCGTCAGCCTTGATGATCTGGGTCTGGCGCAGGCCAGCCTCAGTGAGTTGCAGGAGGTGTGTCGCTTCGCCTGCCGCGAGGGTTCCGATCTGCATCATTTGCCCTTCGCTGTTACGCCTGGTGCTTTGCTGGAGGCCCTTGTGGGCGCTGCCGAACTCAGCCCCAGCAGCCTTTGAAGACGCTTCTGAATCAATTGCGGCCGGCTCTGCTTGACCCGCAGGCCGAGTCCCTGGCCGCTGAGGTGCAGTGGTGGATGTTGCCGGGTCTGGGTGTGGATGATCCGTTCCCGGTGGCGGTGCTCGGCCAGGGCGCTCCGTTGTTGCTGCTGCATGGTTTCGACAGCAGTTTTCTCGAATACCGTCGCCTGGCTCCCCTCCTGGCCGATCGCTTTCAACTGTTCATCCCCGACCTGTTCGGTTTTGGTTTTTCGCCGCGTCCCCGGGGCCTGACCTACGGGCCAGAAGCTGTGTTGCGGCATCTCGATGCCCTGATCGAGCGGCTTCCCACAGACGCTCCCCTGAGCCTGATCGGGGCCTCCATGGGAGGGGCCGTGGCCGTGGAGCTGGCCCGGCGTCATCCCGAGCGTGTGGCTTCTCTGCTGCTGCTGGCTCCTGCCGGTCTCACGGGGCGTCCGATGCCTGTTCCGCCCCTGTTGGATCGTTTTGGTGCCTGGTTCCTGGGGCGTCCTGGCGTGCGGCGTGGTCTTTGTCGCCAGGCTTTCGCTGATCCCGATGCGGATGTGGGTGCTCCGGAAGAGCAAATCGCCTCGTTGCACCTGCAATGCCCCGGCTGGGCGGAGGCCTTGGCGGCCTTCGCACGCAGTGGTGGTTTCGCCGGATGTGGGGATCCCTTGCCCTCCCAATCACTGCAAGTGATCTGGGGTGACAACGATCGGATTCTGCGTGCTTCGCAGAAGCAGGCGCTTCAGGCTTTGCTGGATCAGCCGGTGGAGACCTTACCCTCCTGCGGCCATCTCCCCCATATCGATCAGCCCCGAAAGGTGGCTGAGCGGTGTCAGGCGCTGTTGAACCATGGCTGATCCTGTTCTCAATGTGCTGGCTGGGGCCCTGCGCCTCTGGATTCGCAGCCAGTGCGACAGCATCGGCAGCCTCGAACTGGCCCTGAACGGCTCCAGCTGGTCGTTGCTGCGGGGGCGTCTGGATGGTGTGACCCTCACGGCGAGGGATGCCTGTTTCCAGGGGCTGCCCTTGCAGCATGTTGAGTTGCGCAGCGGTCCGATTGCGGTGGACATGAAGCTGCTCAGTCCCGGTCAGATGCTGGCCCTGAAGCAGCCGTTCCAGGTGGCGGGCGAGGTGAGTTTCAACGGCCGTCAGCTCAACAGCGCGTTGCTGGCCGAACCCTGGCGCTGGCTCGGGGACTGGATGGCTGAACAGCTGATGGGGCTCAGCCCGTTGGGGGCGCTGCGCATTGACGTGGATCTGCTGGAGTTGCAGGTGCCCGTCGCGGCCCATCAAGACCCCGTTCGCCGTCGCTTCCGCCTTCATGGGGAGCAGGGAACACTGTGCTTCCGGCCGGAGACCGCCGATGAACCGCGCATCTTGCTGCCGATGGACCCCGCCATTCGAATCGAGCAGGTGCAGCTGGCGGGTGGCCAGCTGGCCCTCAAAGGCCAGGCCAGCGTCACCCCATAGCGCTGCTTATGGGGCCAACAGTGGTTGGCATAAAGCGATCGCGTAAAAAACCACCGCTGGGGTGAACAGATAGCTGTCGATCCGGTCCAGGATCCCGCCATGGCCGGGCAGCACGTCACCGGAGTCCTTCACGCCTGCATCGCGTTTCATCATCGATTCCGTCAGGTCTCCCACCAGGGCGAACAGAGCGATCAGCGCCCCCAGCAGCAGGCCCGGCAGGCCATGCAGCGCCCAGCCCATCAGCTGGCCGCAGATCAGGCCAATCAGCATGGCCGAGATGAATCCCCCGATCGCCCCCTCGATGGTTTTCCCTGGGGAGATCGGTGAGAGGGGCCGTCGCCCGTAACGCCGTCCCACGGCCCAGGAGCCGATGTCGGTGGCCACGATCATCAGGCAGGCCGACAGGGTGATCTCCAGACCGTTCTCCAAACCGCGCAGACTCAGCCAGTGGCTGGGCAAAAACCCGAGGTAGAACAGCCCGAAAATCGATGCCGCAATGTCGGCGATGGAACCCGTTATCGGTTGCAGCAGCAGCCAACCGCAGATGGCAGCTCCAGAGAGGGGCAGAACAGCGTGGGCCACATCCGCCGGCAGCCCGCCCTGGATCGCCCACTGGGTGGTGAACAGCAGCAGTTGGCAGGCCACCAGGGTGGTTTTGGTGGCGGGGCGAATTCCCTTGAATTGCGCCATCCGGAAGAACTCCAGCAGGCCAAGGTGCACCATTCCCCCCAGCGCGGCGGTGAACCACCAGCCCCCCAGGCTCACGACAAGCAGGCCAAAGCCACCCACACCGAGGCCACTGATCAACCGCTTGCGCAGGGCTGCTCGGGCCGCTGGTGCTTGGCTCTGATCGAGGACAACCTCACGGATCACGCTGATTGGAGGCGTCCTGGATTCACAGTATCAATCGCTGTTGGTCGTGATCTCGAGGCTTGAGGCCACCTCTGCCGTCCCAGCTCAGCCCCCGCTCACCACAGACAGTGCGTCGGGGATCTGGTCTCCCCAGAACAGTTGCTGGCGTTCAAGCCAGCGCTGCCGCTGGCGATCGAGGCGTTCGCCGGGAATCAGCAGGGGGATGCCCGGTGGGTAAGGGCACAGCAATTCAGCCGCGATGCATCCCTCCGCATCCTTCAACGCCACCTCTTGATGCTCCGCCGTCCAGGCCTGGGTCGGAGACTGGGCTGGGGAGGTGACCAGCGGAAGCGGTGGGGCTTCGAAGGCTGGCAAGGGAGTGCGATCGGGGAAGCTCCGCAGCAGGTTCTGCCAATGGTGTCGCATCTGCCGTCCCAGCCCTCGCTGGCGTGCCAGCCCCAGGCAGAGGGTGAGGCTGGCTGGCTCCGGCAATTCGCCCACCAAACCGCGGGGGAGGAACCAATCGTCGGCATCCAGGCCGGTGATGCCCGCCTGCCCCGTGTGCAGGATCAGGCGCAGCGGATCCTGGTTGCTCAGCAGAGGCACGCCGCTGTGGCGCAGGCCATCGGCGAGCGCTTCAGCCTCCTGCAGCCGCTGCAGCAATTGCCGGCGTCCCTTGCGCCGTTGCCAGTGTTGAAGAGCTTCTTCGCAGGAGGCCAGCAGCAGCGCACTGGGGCTGGTGGTTTGCAGCAGGCCCAGGCTGCGTTCCACCCGCACGGGATCCAGATGCTCCCCCTGCAGCCAGAGCACCGCCGTTTGTGCCAGTGCTGCAGCCGACTTCTGCAGGGAATGCACCACCAGATCAGCGCCGCAGTGCAGGGCGCTGGGGGGGAGGGGATGCTCCACCCCAGCGGCGAAATGACAGCCGTGAGCTTCATCCACTAGCACGCAACAGCCCTGTTGCTGCAGCCGCTGAATCACCGCCGTTGGGTCATTGGCATAGCCCTGGTAGGTGGGATGCACCAGAACCGCAGCACGGATGGGGGCTCCATCGCGGGGCAGGGCCTGAAGCACCCGTTCGATCCAGGCCGAATCCGCCGGTGCCGGCTGCCCCCGGTCGCTTTGAAAAGGGAGATCAAACAGCACCGGCCGCAGGTCCCCAAGAACGCAGGCCTGAATCAGGCTGCGATGCACGTTGCGGGGCAGCAGCACCCGCTCTCCGGGCCGGACCATGGCCAGCAGTGCGGCCTGCAGCAACCCCGTGGCCCCGTTCACCCCGTACCAGCAGCGCGCCACCCCCATCGCTGCCGCGGCGGAGCGTTGGCTGTCCGCGATGGCTCCGTCCGACTCCAGCGGACCGCCAAGGGCTGGCAGTTCCGGCAGGTCCCAGACGCCGGCGCGGCGACGCAGCAAGTATCGCAGTCCATCCGGAAGGGCAGCCCCCCGTCCGTGGGCCGGCAGAAACAGGGGCTGAGCGAGGCGACGGGTGAGCTGGGGCAGAAGCGCCATCAAATCCCCTTGATCTCCTTAAAGTCTCCCTCTGTACTCAGCGCGATGCGATGCGTTACGACCCCGGGCGGGATCTCGGCTGGCTGCTGCTGCGTCCCTGGGTTGCCATCCCGCGCCTTGTTCAGGTGCTGTGGTCGCTGGCGGGGCTGGTGCTGGTGCTGCTGCTGCGTGGAGGCAGCGATGACCCTGCCGTTCAGCAGGGGCTTGCGCGTCGCATTCTCAACACCCTGACGGGTCTGGGGCCCTGCTTCATCAAGCTGGGACAGGCCCTCTCCACCAGGCCGGATCTGGTGCGTCGGGACTGGCTGGAGGAACTGACGCGCCTGCAGGACGATCTGCCGGCCTTTCCCCATGCCACCGCTCTGGCTTGCATCCGCGAGGAACTCGGTGCGCCGGCCGAGGAATTGTTTGAGGAGTTTCCCGACACGCCGATCGCCGCCGCTAGCCTGGGCCAGGTGTACAAGGCCCGTCTGCAGGGCCAGCACTGGGTTGCGGTGAAGGTGCAGCGGCCCAATCTCACCTTCATTCTGCGGCGGGATCTGGTGTTGATCCGGGCTTTGGGGGTGATGACGGCGCCGCTGCTGCCGCTCAACCTCGGTTTCGGGCTGGGCGGAATCATTGATGAGTTCGGCCGCAGCCTGTTCGAGGAGATCGATTACGGCCTGGAAGCGGCCAATGCCGAGCGGTTTTCGGCGCTCTTTGCAGATAACGATGCGGTCTACATCCCGAAGGTGGAGCGGATGCTCAGCTCCACTCGGGTGCTGACCACCACGTGGATCGATGGCGCCAAGATGCGCGACAGCGAGGAGCTGCGTTCCCAGCGTCTTGACCCAACGGCGTTGATCCGCACCGGCGTGATCTGCGGCCTGCAGCAACTCCTGGAGTTCGGCTATTTCCATGCCGACCCCCACCCCGGCAACCTCTTCGCCCTGCCGGGTCGCACCGGCGATCTCGGCCATGTGGGGTACGTCGATTTCGGGATGATGGATTCCATCAGCGACAGCGACCGGCTCACCCTCACCGGTGCTGTGGTGCACCTGATCAACCGTGACTTCTCCGGTTTGGCCAAGGACTTCCAATCCCTCGGGTTTCTCAGCCCCACGGCCGATCTCACGCCGATCATTCCTGCCCTTGAAGAGGTGCTCGGAGGCAGCCTCGGCGACTCGGTTGGATCGTTCAACTTCAAGGCGATCACCGACCGTTTTTCGGAGCTGATGTTCGATTACCCCTTCCGGGTTCCGGCGCGCTTCGCCTTGATCATCCGGGCCGTCGTCAGTCAGGAAGGCCTTGCCTTGCGGCTGGATCCGAACTTCCGAATCATTGCTGTGGCCTATCCGTACGTGGCCCGTCGACTGTTGGCGGGTGACACCAGCGAGATGCGCGAGAAGCTGCTGGAGGTGATCTTTGATGAATCAGGTCGCCTGCGCCTGGACCGGCTGGAAAGCTTGCTGGATGTGGTGGGTCAGGACGCTCCCGCTCCTGGGAAGGAATTGATCCCTGTGGCTGGGGCAGGTCTGCGGCTGCTGCTCAGTCGAGATGGTGCCGATCTGCGCAAACGTCTGCTGATGACGCTGATCCGTGACGATCGTCTGCACACCGACGACGTGCGTGCCTTGGTCGGCCTGCTCGGTCGCACCTTCGGCCCAGGGCGTCTGGCCGGCGGCCTGTTGCAACGTCTCAACCCGCTGGCGGCAGCGTGATCCTGAGATCACGATTTCAGCGAGATTGTGGGACCCACCGCTAAGGTCTCAGCTCTTTGAGATCGGCGTCGATGCCTGAGGAGATCAGCGCCCAGGAGCTTGAGCAGCTGCTCCAGATGATGACCCTGCCCCAGCCCCCCTACCTCCTGGCAGGCATCGGTTTGTTGATGGGTGTGCTCTGCGGCCTCACCTTCGGCCGTCAGGTGCAGAACAAGCTGGATGGCTGGAAGCAGGACCGACTCCCCCTGATGCCCCTGGGGACTGCGGAGATCAACCTCAGCTACGCCGGCACCCTCATCGGGGTGACATTGTTCATCGGCTGCTGCCTTCAGATCTTCGGGTTTGCCTCAGGTGCTGCCCTGCTGGTGGCTCTGTTGCTCTCGCTGCTGACCGGTGGTGCCTTGTTCTCTCAGCTGGAGCGCCTGATGCAGCAGGTGGAAGCGGGCAAGTTCAAAGCGGTTGATTTCGACAACTTCGACGAATTCTTCTAAGCCTTTTCTTCTGAGCGTTGTTTCGCTGGGTCTGTTCCTCTGGGATCTGGGCCCTTAAGCGAAGCCGCTGTTCTGCTTTGTCGGGTTCCGTCCTCGGTCAGGATGAATGCGCTCCCGCCTCATGGACGTGACAACCCTGTCTGCGGCTGTCTCCACCCGTCGTCTCCTCGTGGTGGAAGACGACGACAGCATCCGGGAAACGGTCGGAGAAGCCCTGCGCGCGGAAGGTTTCGAGGTGCAAACCTGCGCTGATGGCGCCTCAGCCCTCAATCTGATCACCGCTGAAACTTCAGATCCGGTGGATCTGATCGTGCTCGATCTGATGCTTCCGGGTTTGGGCGGGCTTGACCTCTGCCGCGAGCTCCGTCGCATCAACAACACCACCCCGATCCTGGTGATCAGCGCCCGTGACAGTGAGACAGATCGGGTGCTGGGGCTTGAGGTGGGCGCCGACGATTACCTGGTCAAACCCTTTGGGCTGCGCGAGCTTGTGGCCCGCTGCCGGGCCTTGCTGCGGCGTTCCAGTCAATCGGAGACGTCGGCCTCCCAACCGCATTCCTTCACTCACGCCAACCTGTGCCTGTATCCCAGTGAATGCAGGGTCACCCGGGATGGCACGGATCTGACCCTCTCCCCCAAGGAATACAAGATCCTCGAGCTGTTCATTCAGAACCCCAAGCGCGTCTGGAGTCGCGATCAGCTGCTGGAGAAAATCTGGGGTGTCGACTTCATCGGTGACACCAAAACCGTGGACGTTCACATCCGCTGGCTGCGGGAAAAGGTTGAGCAGGAGCCCTCATCGCCTCAGTTGATCCGAACGGTTCGCGGCTTCGGGTATCGCTTCGGCTGAGGGCGCTGTGGTGATCTCCGCCGCACTCGGCTTTGCAGCTGGCATCGGGATCACGCTTCTGCTGCAGCGTCGTCGCCGCGTTCTGGCGTCCAAGCGAACGTCCAAGGAGCGCTCCATCGTCTTGAACGCTCCCCAGCTGCTGGCCTGGATTGATGCAGCCACCCAGGGCTGGCTGATCCTGGCCCCAGATCACTCCATCGCCTACATCAACGACCGGGCTGAACGGCTTCTTCACATCCCCTCCAATCGCCTGGTTCGTGGCATGAAGCTCCGGGATGTCCTCGACATTCCTGCCTTAGAGGAGTTGATCTTCAGCAGCCGCTATCAGCTGCGTTCCCAGCGTTGTGAATGGGATCAACAGGGGACCCCGCTGGAGGCGGTTGTGCTGCCGGGCAGTGACGAATGCTGGCTGGTGCTGATCCAGAGTCGTCAGTCCCTCGAAGCCCAGCAACAGCAGCAGGAACGCTGGGTGAGTGATGTGGCCCATGAGCTCAAGACTCCCCTCACCGCCCTGATGCTGGTGAGCGATCGGCTGGAACTGGCCGTCAAGGAAGACGACACGGCTCTGGTGCAACGGCTGCAGAAGGAACTACGGCGTCTTCAGCTGCTGGTGGAAGACCTGCTGGAGCTGTCGCGGTTGGAGAACAGCCTGCCTCAGGACGACAGCGAGCATGTGCCCCTCACCCTTGAGGATCTGGTGGACAGTGCCTGGGGATCCATTGGCCCGATCGCGGAGGAACGGCGGGTGACGCTGCAGCTGGACCGCAGCGAATCCGGCCCCCTGCGTGGTGATCAGCGCCGGTTACACCGTGCGGTGCTCAACCTTCTCGACAATGCCCTGCGCTACTCCCCTGATGAGAGCAGCATCGACGTGTCCGTCCGCCAGAGCGGCGGCTGGTGGTTGCTCAGCATTCGTGACCATGGCCCTGGCTTGAGTGAGGCCGATCTCACGCGCATGTTTCAACGCTTCTACCGGGGGGATCCCTCCCGCACCCGCTCCAACCGCAGCGGCAGTGGCCTGGGACTGGCGATCGTGCAGCAGATCGCCGTCAACCATGGCGGTCGCATCGAAGCCCGCAACCATCCCGCCGGTGGAGCCTGCATGGATCTGCTCCTGCCCCGGGAACCCCTGCAATGACGCGCCAGCGCCTGCAGAAACTGATCGCTGCTGCCGGCCTCTGCTCCAGACGCCGGGCTGAGGAATGGCTGCAAGCCGGCCGCGTGACGGTGGATGGTCAGCTCGCCCGCGTTGGCGACCAGGCCGATCCGCAGCAGCAGACGATTCATGTGGATGGTCAGCCGTTGCCGTCCCGTGGTGTGGCGCGGGTGCTGCTGATCAACAAGCCAGTGGGGGTGATCTGCAGCTGCGATGACCCGCAGGGTCGCCGCACGGTGCTGGACCTGCTGCCCCCGGAGCATCGGGCTGGTCTTCACCCCGTTGGCCGTCTGGATGCCGACAGCCATGGCGCGCTTCTGCTCACCGATCTGGGTGAGCTCACCTTGAAACTCACCCACCCGCGTTACAGCCACGCCAAGACCTACCGGGTGTGGGTGAAGGGTGTGCCGCCGGAGCCGGTCCTCGATCGCTGGCGTCGGGGTCTGCCTTTGGATGGTCGCTTGACCCGCCCCGCTCGGGTGCGCCGGTTGCGGGCCTGGGGTGACCGCTCGCTTCTGGAGATTGAGCTGCGGGAAGGGCGCAACCGACAGATCCGCCGAATGGCGGAAGCCCTGGGCCATCCGGTGCTGGACCTGCAGCGCACGGCCATTGCCGGGTTGCCGCTCGGTGATCTGGCCGAGGGGTGCTGGATCTGGTTGAGCGAGGGAGAATGGAAGCCCTTGCTCGAGCGGGCTGACCCGATGGAGTGGCCCTACAGCCCATGCGACTGAAGCGTCCAGGACTTTGGTGGCGACGTCCGCGCAAGGGTTCCAGCCCTGATGCCGGCACGGTGGAGGCCCAAGAGCGGCAACGCCAGGATCTGGGGCTGCTGCTGAGGCGGCGCCGAGAGGAACTGGGCCTCTCGCTGCGTGATCTGGCCAATGAGACCCGAATCACCACCCCCGTGATCGAGGCTCTGGAGCGGGGCTGGCGTGATCGCCTGCCCGAGCGGGCCTATCTCGCCTCGATGCTTCCTCAGATCGAGCGTCGCCTGGCCCTGCCCGGGGGATGCCTCGACCCCCTGCTTCCCCCGCCGGTGTTGCTCCGCCGCGGACCTGCCAAAGCGGGCCTGGGTCGCTTCACCCTGGGCAACATCGATGTGTTCACCACCTGGCAGGGAACGGTCGTTTATGCGGCGGTGATCGCCTTCAGCCTGCTGGCCATCAACCGTCAGCAACAGGACCTGGCCCTGCGCAACAGCCTCAGCCTCGAGCCGGTGCGTGCTGATGTGGAGGCGATCAGCCGTGGTCCGAACCCGGTGGGTTCAGACGAAGGCATCGCGGCCCTGCGCCCCCTGGAACAGGTTCAGAAACGCACGCCTCAGCAGTGGCTTGATCTGGTGCGGGATGCCTTGCCGCAGTCCCAGGGGGTGCTGGAGGTTGTTGTGGCTGAGCCAAGAGAGCTGCATCTCTCCAGCGGTGGGGGAGATCGGGTTCAATTCGCAACGAGCGCCGGCACGCTGACCCTGCAGTTGATGGCCCCGGTCGAGGTGCGCCTGGACCCCCCGGCTGGTGCTGAGGATCAGGTGCTCTGGAATGGAGAGCCTCTGCCTGTGGATCAAGAGCGGCCGGGGATCTACCGGGTCAACAAATTGCCGGCTCCGGAGAGCGACCTCCCCCAGACCGATCCTCTGCTCCCGTAGCCGTTCAGGGCATTCCCCAGCGCGGCATCAAAGCTGCCCAGCCTCCAGCTCCAGTTGCCTTCGCAGGTGCCGGGGGTGTTGAACCTGGCCCGGTCGTCGAGGTGCATCAGGTCCTGCAGTGGGGCGATCACCAGGCCTGCGGTTGTGGCAAAGGCCATGTCGAGCAGATGCCAGGCCGGAGCACTGATCTCACCATTCACGCGCGTGGCGATGCGGCCCCGGCTGTCGGCATCCAGCCCGTTCCACCAGCCCAGCGTTGTGGGGTTGTCGTGGGTGCCGGTGTAGACGACCCAGCGATGCCCATCGGTGTTTTCCGGCAGATACGGGTTGTCGGATGCGCCGTCGAATGCGAACTGCAGCACTTTCATTCCCGGCAACCGGAAGGCATCGCGGAGTTGTTCCACATCCGGTGTGATCACGCCGAGATCCTCGGCAATCAAGGGGAGAGAGCCACCGGCATCCCTGCGCAGCTTGCGCAGCAGGGCATAACCCGGTGAGGGCTGCCACTGTCCGTTCTCTGCGGTGCTGTCCCCTCCGGGGATGGCCCAGAAGGCCGCAAGGGCCCGGAAGTGATCCAGGCGCAGCAGATCCACCATCTCCCGCTGGCGCGCAATTCTTTGCCGCCACCAGCGGAAGCGCGTGATCCGATGCTGTCCCCAGCGGTACACCGGTGAGCCCCACAGCTGTCCGGTTGCCGAGAAGTAATCGGGCGGAACACCGCTCTGGGTGGTGAGCTGGCCGTTCTCCTTGACGGTGAAGAGCGGACGGTTGCTCCAGACATCGGCGCTGTCACTGCTCACATAGAAGGGCAGATCGCCAAACAGCTGGATGCCCAGGTTGGTCGCCTGGCGGCGGATCGCCTGCCACTGCCGGTCGAGCTGCCATTGGATCAGCTGTTCCCGCAGCAACGCGTCATGGTGTTGCTCCGCCCAGGCCTTGAGGGCTTTGTTGTCATGCCGGGCCAGGGGCAGCGGCCACTCCCACCAAGCGGTGTTGTGTTGGTCGTGCAGAACCTGGAAACGGGCATGGTCTTGCAGCCAGCTGCGCTGTTGTTGCGCCCAGCGCTTGAAGGCGTCATGTCGCACCTGATCCTGCTCAGGCCAGGCGGCAAGCAGGGCATCCCCCAGGGCAGTGGCCCGTTGCTGGGCCAGGTTGAACTCCACACGCTCTGCACCCTCCAGCGGTGAATCAGCCCCTGGAGCGGCCCTGAGTGCTTCTTCGCCGATGAACCCCTCGTTGGCCAGGTCCTGGCCGTCGAGGAACCAGGGGTTCAGGGCATTGCAGGAGGGAGAGCTGTAGGGCGAGCCGGTGGGATCCGGCGGTGCCAGGGGCAGCATCTGCCAGACGCCGATGCCATGGTCGGCCAGCAGCTGGAGCCAACGGCGGCAGGGCTCACCAAAGCTTCCGCAGACGGGGCTGCCAGGCAGGGCGGTGGGATGCAGCAGCACCCCGGTGCTGCGCCCCCTTCCGGCCTTGGCCGGGTCAACGGTCGACTGATCCATGGGGGGGCCTTGGTCACCCAAGGATGGCGGCTTCAGAACAGCGCCGCATCCCCCAGGTCCTGCCCGGCCATGCCTTCCCGGGCCACGCGCTCAAAGAACTGCTCCAGCGTGTCGGTTCCATAGGACGGCGTGGCATCCGCGTCGTAGCACTGCTTCTGCTCATCCCAGACGAGCATCGATTCGCTGGCGTAGTAGCGGCCGATCCGACCAAATTCCGCCGTGTCGTTGATGCCTGGGAACACGCGAGCCAGGGCGTCCAGCACGGCGATCGGTGCATCCATCAGGGCAATCGGCACCGATAGCATCCGTTCGGGTTTGTTCAGAGCGCGGAAGAGCATCTCTCCCTGCTCCCGGGCGCTCAGCGCGGGACCCGGCCCCCCAATCGGCAGCACCTGGTTGCGTTTGGACTCGTCATGGATGCAGTCCGCCATGAACCGGGCCAGATCGGCTTCGCTGATCGGCTTGCAGCTGGCCAGGGTTCCGCCTCCGAACATCACGTAGGGGCCGCCCTTGCGGCAGCTTTCCACCTGTCCGCCCAGGCTTTTGAAAAAGGCGGTGGGGCGAACGATGGAGTGGCTCATCTCCCCATCCGCCTGCAACACGGCTTCGAAGGCCAGCTTCGCCTTCTGAAATTCCAGCAGCGGCTTCTGCACACAGATGGCCGAGAGCAGCACGTAGTGGGCCACCCCGGCCGCCCGTCCCTGCTCATACGTGTTGAGGGTGGCTGCGTGGTCAATCGCCCAGGAATCCTTGCGGCCGCCGGTGCGGGACGCCAGACAACTCACCACCACATCCGTGGGTTGATCGAAGGCCTCGGCGGCGATTGAGGCTGGATCGGTGACATCCCCGAAGCGCACCTCAGCTCCCGGGAAATCCGCGATCACCTCGTCCCTGCTCTGACGACCACCGATGCCGCTGCGCTCGCGGGCGAAGGCGATCACCTGGTAGCCCCGGTCCACCAGTTCCTTCACCACAAAGCGGCCGATGTAGCCCGTGGCTCCGAACACCACCACGCGCACCTGTTCGGGTGGTCGGCTGCGGTAGTCGTGGCGGAGGGACATCGATGACGGCTTCACGGGGCCCAGGCTAGGAACTGGAGATCTGGGCGAAACTAAGCGCCATTGCGGCTCGTCCAGCGAAATGAACTGGTTGTCGCCATCCCGAGTTCGCGGTGCGCTGTGTGTCGGTGCTGCCGTGCTGGGGATTGGTGTGACCGGGTGGTTGATGGCGACCCTCTGGCCAAAACCCGATCGCGTTGCCGCGGGCGCTCCGCTGAGTGCGGATCAACCTGAAACTCTGGCCCCCTTCCCGGAGGTCCCGGTGACGGTGTTGGTGATCGGTGTTGATGCGGATCGGCTGGGTGCCGCCTCCAATCAGGCCGCGCCCAAGGGGCCCTCCAATGCCGATGCACTGCTGTTGCTTCGCATTGCCGCCCAGGAGCCGCTTCAGGTGCTCCAGATCCCCACGGAGCTCGGAGTTCAGCTCCCTGGCGAAGAGAATCCGGGCCCCTTGGCTCAGTTGTGGCGACGGGGTGGCGTCAGTCTTCTCGGCGATGCAATCCGCGACATTGTTGGTCTTCAGCAGGGTGATCCCAAGCGCTATGTGGTGATGCCCCGTGCGGCCCTACGCCGCCTGGTGGATGGTCTGGGCGAGGTGGAGGTGGTGTTGAGCGACTCCTATAAACGCCAGGACAAGACGCAGGACTACACCGTCATGCTCCAGGCCGGACGACAGCGTCTCAACGGTGCTCAGGCGGAACAGCTGGTGCGCCATCTGCCCGATTCCAAGGCTGTCTCCCAGCGTCGCCAGCGCCAAAACATCCTTGTTGAGGGTCTGATCGAACAGGTCAAGGCTCCCAGTGGAATCGAAGTGATCCCTGGTTTGGTGAGCCAACTGAACACTGAGGTGGAGACCAACCTCAGTCGTTCGGAGCAGCTGAGCCTGGCCGCGGCGATCATCGCCAGCCCTGAACCCGCACGGATCAGCCGGCTGCCCCTGGCCGAGCGGGCCGGTGAACAGACCTTGCGCCAGATCGACGCCGGCGCCAGCCTTCCCCTTTGGCCCCAGCGTTAAGCGGGGCTGCGGAGTTGCAGCCTCAGGGCGAGGGCGTCGACGTATTCGCTCTGTTTCGGATGCTGTTCATCGGGGATCCAGCCCAGCCAGCTGAGGCCGTCCCGGCGTCGCGCTGGGCCGTTCCAGGGGCCCTGGAGCTGCACCAGGCCCAGCAGGGGCACCTGCAGTTCCCGGCAGAGAGCGGCGTAGGCCGCGGCTGCGCCAGAGATTGAACCGTCCTGTTTAGCAGTTGTCAGCAGGAGCACCGGCTGACGCCAGTCGGCCAGGGCCTGCAGCCAGCTGGCATCACCCTGCGGGGTCGGCCGGGCTGCGTCGCCGCTGAGCCGCACCAGCCCTGTTGCCGCCGGGTTGGTCTGCAGAACCTCAGCCGGTGATGCACCACTGGCCACCGTGGTGAGAGGGCATCGGCAAGCCCGTGCCAGGGCTTCACAGGCCTGACGCATTTTGAGTTCAGGCAGGGGGCCCGCACCCACCAACAGTGGGAAACCTGTGGACATGGGGGCACTGCTCACCTCTACCATCGGATTACAGCAGAATTCGTTCCGCGGGCGCCGTGACAAGTTTCCTGACAGCAGCCCGTGCCGAACAGGAGCAGATGACCCCGGACAGTCGCCGTCTGCGCCTGTTCAGCGGCACCTCGAACCCTGCTCTGGCCAAGGAGATTTCCGCGTATCTCGGGGTGCCTGATGGTCCCCGCGTCTGCAAGCGTTTTGCCGACGGTGAGCTCTACGTGCAGATACAGGAGTCCATCCGTGGCTGCGACGTGTTCCTGATCCAGCCCACCTGCGCACCGGTGAACGATCACCTGATGGAGCTGCTGATCATGGTGGATGCCTGCAGACGGGCTTCTGCACGGCAGATCACCGCTGTGGTGCCCTACTACGGCTACGCCCGTGCCGACCGCAAGACCGCTGGTCGTGAATCGATCACCGCCAAGCTCACGGCCAACCTGTTGGTGAAGTCGGGAGTTGACCGCGTGCTGGCAATGGACCTGCACTCTGCCCAGATTCAGGGCTATTTCGATATTCCCTGCGATCACATCTACGGTTCTCCCGTGCTGGTGGACTACCTCTCCACCCAGGATCTGGGAGATGTTGTGGTGGTGTCTCCTGACGTTGGGGGCGTGGCCCGGGCCCGGGCTTTCGCCAAGCAGATGAACGATGCCCCGCTGGCAATCATCGACAAGCGCCGCACCGGCCACAACATGGCCGAAAGCCTCACGGTGATTGGTGATGTGGAGGGGCGGACAGCGATCCTGATCGACGACATGATCGACACCGGCGGCACGATCTGCGCCGGTGCACGCTTGCTGCGGGAGCAAGGGGCCAAGCGGGTGCTGGCCTGCGCCACCCACGCCGTCTTCTCTCCCCCCGCCAGCGAACGCCTGTCCGTTGAGGGTTTGTTTGAGCAGGTGGTGGTGACCAACAGCATCCCGATCCCGCAGGACCGGGTCTTCCCTCAGCTGAAGGTGCTCTCCGTGGCCAACATGCTTGGGGAAGCGATCTGGCGCATCCATGAAGAGAGCTCTGTGAGCTCGATGTTCCGCTGATCGTTGGCCGCGGGCCCATGGACTGTTGAACGAGCGGGCTTGGTTCGGCTTGATCACGGTTGATCCGCGCCATCCTTGAGGCCCGGTGCTTCAACGGCGTTGGCTCAGCGGTCGAAGCCTCTGTTTGGTGTTGCTCTGGCCAGCCTGATGGCGGGGCTTCCCGCACCTCTGATGGCTGAGTCCCGATTGGACCGGTTGCTCCGAAACCGCAGCACGATGGGGGTGTGGCTGACCAATAGCCCCAGCAAGCTCTATTACGACCGCACGCGCATCAGCGCTGCGATGCAACAGCTGCAGGATGCGGGCTTCAATCGTGTGGTGCCGAACGTCTGGAGCCGAGGCACCACGTTTCATCGCAGCCGCTTCGCTCCAGTGGAGCCGCCGCTGCAGAAGGCTGGGGTCGGTCTTGATCCCATCTGCACCCTGGCAGCGGAAGGTCGGCGCCGTGGCATCAAGGTGATGCCCTGGTTTGAGTACGGCCTGATGGAGCCGGCCGATTCATCCGTTGTGCGCAACAACCCCAGCTGGGTGTTGGCCAAAGCCAATGGCCAGCGTTGGATGGCGATGCATGGCAACCATCGGATGGCTTGGCTCAATCCTGTCCATCCGGAGGTTCGTGCCCGCTTCATTGGATTGGTGGTGGAAACCCTGAAGCGCTGTCCGATGGATGGCCTGCAACTCGATGATCACTTCGCCTGGCCGGTTCAGTTCGGTTATGACCCCACCACCGTGGCGTTGTATCGGCAGGAGACGGGACTGGCACCTCCTCGGGATCACAGCAATCGGCAGTGGATGAAATGGCGGCGCAATCAACTCACCTCTCTCTTGCGTGAGTTGCGGCAACGTCTCAAGCAGGAGCGCCTTTCCACCCGAATCAGCCTGTCTCCAGGTCCCTTTCGTTCGGCCTACAACCTCTGGCTGCAGGACTGGGAGCTCTGGGCTATGGGCGGGCTGATTGAAGAGTTGGTGGTGCAGAACTATGCCTATTCGGTTCGTGGATTCGCCAAAGACCTGGATCAGCCGGCGCTGCGCAAAGCCCGCAGCTGGGGCATCCCTTCGCAGATTGGTGTGTTGGCGGGATTTGGCAAACGCACCAACTCGATGGCCGTTCTGGAACAAAAAGTCCGCCTGGCCCGCCAACGTGGTCATGGCGTGATTTTCTTCTACTGGGAAGGCTTATGGGGCAAACATGTGGCGGAGCGGTATCGAGATCCTCGCCGCGCAGCATTCACCAGGCTTGGCTCTGATTGACCAACAGACCTGGCTCGACACGATCGTTATTGAGTTGCATGAAACAGTTCACCGAAACCAGTTCCGACCCCTATGACCGTCACCATTACCGCGTCTGGTTGTGTGATGGGTCGTTCAAGGATGTCGAGAGCTACGACGATGCACAACGCGTTTGGTATTCCAGCAAGACACGGCCAACAACAATTGAGGTGATGCAACCGAAGGGGCAAAGACGTGCCAAAGGCTTTTAGATAGTTTGTTCTACGTGCTGTTCATTGATCGGCTTAGGATTAATTCAGACAGATGCATTTGGCTTTCTTCTCCGGAAGGGTCGCGTTGAGATAACCGTCTCGCTAAAATTCTGGATCATTCAATATGTGAGGTTTTGAGGAATAGCCCTCCAATGATGAATAGGCAGGAAAGTTAGGGGTTTTGAGCCATGAATCAGTTTGAGCTCAACCAGATTCGTTCCAAGCTGCGGCGGCTTGAACTCGATGATCAGTTCATCGAGCGGTACATCGATAAGTTGATCAGGAACAAAGAACCGTTTGTGACGGCATCGAAGGCCATTGATCGTTGGGAGAAGAAAGATTCAGGCCAATTTGTGCTTCAAGCCCTCGCCTGTGGCTTGATTGCAGCCCTGGCTGGTGGTTGGTTCGCCGTTGTGCAGTAGCGGGTTGGATGGAGCCATGAGCGATGCAAGCTTGATCGCCCTGTTCAGCGTGGGGATGGCCTCAACGCTGACTGTGTTGTTCCTGGCCTTTCGGCGCACCTTCCGCCTGGAGCAGGAACGCACATTGATGCGGAGAATGCGTCGCCGCCTTGATCGGATGTTCCTGAATCAAAAGCCATAAAGAAGGCTTCCTTATCACTGTTGCTCTGCAGTGTTGACCCTGTAGGTGAATAGAAGTGCCAAGCACAGCGTTCCGATCAGTGGGCCCGGTGGCAGGTCAACAGCAATCGCCAGCATCATTCCGCCACCACATAGAAGCAGCCCCGTGCTCGCGCTGCGCAGCATGAGTTCCTTCAGGCTTCGGCTGCGCTCCACGTGCATCATCACCGGAGCGCACAGTAGGCCAATCACCAGAATCACGCCCACGGCAGTGATGGCGCTGATCACCACCAGGGCGGTGATCAGGCTGCAGATCAGCCGGATCAAGAGCACCGGTCGTTTGGCGATGGCTGCTCCCTCAGGGTCGATGCCAACGAACACCAGGTCGCGGTAGCCCCACACCAACATCGCTAATAAAGCTCCGGCTGCAAAAGCTGTTCGCAGCAGATCTGTTGTGTTGGCGGCAAGCAGGTCTCCGAACAGAATCGTTTCCAGGTCCACTCGGGCATCCAGCAGCGGAACCAACAGCACGCCCAGGGCCGTGAAGCCGGCCAGCACGGTGTTCATGGCGCCCTCTTCCCTGCCCTTGAAGCGCCGGTTCAGGCGTTCAGCTACCAGGGCGCCCAGCAGTCCACTGATCAGGCCGCCGATGCTCGGCTCGATGCCGATGGCCAGGGCGATCACCAAGCCGGGCAGAACGGAATGGGCCATCAGGTTGGCCAGCAACACCCGGCGTTGGGTGATCAGCAACGCTCCCGTGGCCGGGCAGATGGCTCCGATCAACAGCGAGATCGTGAGTGGCAGAAGCCACCAGATGTCGGGCTCAGCCACAGCAGGAACTCCCCATCATGCAAGTCAGATCGCTCAGTTTTTCTCGGACCGTGTCGGGTGATCCGTTGGCCAGGATCTGGCCGTCCATCACCACCACCTGGTCGTAGCTGTCGAGAGCACTGCCCCAATCGTGGCTGCTCACCAGCAGCGTCTGGCCGGCTTCCGCCTGCTCCCGCATCACCTTGAGCAGGTGCTCGCGTGTTGGTGGATCAATGGCGCTGCAGGGTTCGTCCAGCAGCAGGATCTCGGTCTGCTGCATCAACGCTCTGGCTAGCAGGACGCGTTGTTGCTGGCCGCCGGAGAGCTGGTTGAGGCGTTGGGATCCCATGGCTCCCATGCCGACCCGCTCCAGCAACTGATCGCAGTGGTCCGCTGCTGTGGTCTTGCCCTTTCTGGGCGCCCCCAGCCGCACCATGTCGCGGGCGGTGATCGGAAACGACCAGTCAATGGCGGCCCGCTGGGGCATTAGGCCAATTGGCTTATTGGAGTTGACCGTTCCCTGGCTGGGTTTCAGTCGCCCCTCCAGCAGGTGCAACAGCGTCGACTTGCCGGCTCCGTTGGGACCAACCAGTGCTGTCAGAGTTCCCGCTTGAAGTTGCAGGTTGACTCGGTCGACGGTGTTGCGCTCCCCGTAGCTGAAGCTCAGTTCGGTTGTGCTCAGCACAGACAGCGATTCGTTCATCAGCCTCTTGGCGGCCTGGCTTGGGCCTCTTGTTGTTTTGCACACCCCATGGTGGCAATGCGTCATGCGATCGACAGAATGATAATCATTCTCACAAGGTCGCCCATGCGTCCTTCCTTGGCTCAATCAGTAGGGGTCTGTTTTGCCCTGGCTATTGGCGCTTCCGTTGTTCCGGCCCATGCGGGTCAGCCTGTTGTTGTTGCCGTCGACGGCACGCTGTGCGATCTCACTAAGACTTTGGCTGCAGATGCCGCCTCGGTGACTTGTCTGATCCCTCCGGGTGGTGATCCACACTCCTATCGCTTAAAGCCTAGTGATCGTGCAGTGATCGCCAAGAGCGATCTCATTTTCCATATCGGTTTTGGGCTTACGCCTTCTGCCACAAAACTCAATTCACCAGGAATGGTTGTGGCTGCGGGTGAAATTGCTCTGCCGTCGTATCGCGGCAGCGACCCCCACGTTTGGCATGATCCAGTCAATTCTGCTGGAATGATTCGTGTTATTTCCAATTCTCTGGCACCTCTTTTGGGGGACAGTGATCGTTCGGCTTTGCACCAACGAACAGCTAAGGCTGTAGCTGTATTCAAGGCCCTTCAGGCATGGCAAGCAAAGCAGTTTGGTTCTTTGCCGCCGGCCCAGAGAGTTATGGTCACCGACCACAAGACGTACAGCCATCTCGCCGAGCGCTTTGGGCTTGTTGAGATTGCGATGTTGGACAGCCACACAACAGGTGGAGTTTTGCGACCCTCCAGTCTCAAAAAAATTACTGAGGAGGTGAAGTCTTCTGGCGCAAAAACAATCTTTTCTCCTACTGCATACCCGAATAAAACGCTAAAGCGCATCAGTAAGAGAACTGGTTTGCCTATTTCGAAAACTCCGCTCTACGGAGAAGGTATTGCTGCAGGTCGTAATGCTGTTTCAACTGCGACCATCAATGCTTGCACGATTGTTAATGGTCAGGGAGGCACCTGTGATGTCACAGGTGCTAACACTATAAATGCTGAATGGTCTTCTATTCGTTGACCAAATCTCTGCTCAACTTCTTCTTCCACTCTTCCTAATCCATGTTCCGTTCTCGTCTTCTTCTCTTGGCTCTATTTTTGAGTCCTTTTGCTTCCATGGCTCCAGCCCATGCACATGGTTCACATGGAGGCGGTGCAGAATTGGAGGCTGGTGAATTTGATTTCACTCCCCTTTTGACCGTAGAGGGTCATGCTGGATTAGACGATAATCTTGAAATTCCAGAAAAGCACTATGCCGCTGACTTTTTAATTGGTGGCGAATTTGCTTGGGGTCTTGGTAATAATAAGCAGTTTTCTCTAAGTGCTTTTGTGGGACCTGCTTTGGTTAGAGGCGGAGCAGAGCACTTCTACGGTGAAATCCACATTGAAGATCATAGTGAGGAAGAGCATGAGCATGAAGCTCATCCAACTCGCTCAAGAGTTGATTTCAAGGCTTATTTGGAGGCTAATTACAAGCACTCAGATAGACTTAACATACAGGCTTATTGGAGCCCATATTTAGTCACAAGTGACGAACTCGAATTCCATGCTGATGAGAATGAGTGGGAAAAATTTGAGTCTAAGGGTATTAAGAATGAGCTGGGCGCAAAGGTCAAATATGCTTTTGGTGATGGTGACGTCGACTTCGGCCTGGGAGATTCTGTTTCTGATCTGATCGATGGCGCATACGTATCAGTTGATCACCGCCAAGGTTGGGGTGTGGATGGAGTTTTCATTGGAAATTACACTGATCCTCGCCTCGGAGTTGGTTTTAATTATGGAGAGACATCTTTCCAGGTCGAAGCTGGTCCTCGTTATTACACCCCTGGAAGCTATGCCAGCGATCTTGATTCCCGTACTGACTTCGCGGGCGAGATAATGATCTCTCAACCAGTCAATGATGACGTTGAATTTTTTGCACATTGGAAAGTAGTTTATTCTTGGGACAAGACTGAAGGTTGGGGTCGCGGTTATCAACATCATGTTGGAACCGGTATTGCATACAAGCTGTAATTCAAAGCTATTGAGTTATGCCTCGCCAATTTATTGGCGAGGTTTTTTGTTGTTCATTTTTTGAAGAGGTTGAAACTGTTGCTCATCCTGCATTGAGCCACTGGGCTTCGCCGATAGGTGTGTTTATCACCTTGATGAGCTTCAAGCTGTCGCCATCGATCAGTCCGGCACGGGCATGGGTTTGCTTCGCTCGCGTCAGCGTCATCAGCAATTGATTCGTCACCGGGTTCCATTGGATGGGGCTGCCCGCCTTGAGCGTCCATAGCTCCAGGGCCCTGCGTTTTGTCACCTCTCCCTCGTCGTTGATCAGCACCAGTTCGTGATTGCTCTGTTGCTGCTCCCAACGCCCCAGCACAGCCCAGATCCGTTTGCCGCGGTTATCGCAGGCCACCCCCAGCACCGCCTGATCACCGAGGTGCATTTGCTTCGGCGCTTGCCCTGGAACCACCAGCTCAATCGAGCGCCTGTAATCCGGCCAGTGCCGGATCAACACGGCCCGTCCTGAGGCACCGCAGAAGGCCCCCAGCTCCCGACTCCCCGGCAGCATCTGGGGCTTTTGCTCGGTTGCTTGCAAGGGGCGGAGGCTCAGGCCGTTTCTGATGGGCATCACCACGCCCCCTCCCGCCGGCAGCAACTGCATCGGCCCGGAGGGTTTCAGTGCCAGAGCCTTGCGTTTGCCATCGGCCTGCAGCAAAAGGGCTTGGTCACTGCCCGGCTGGAACCCACCGCTCTGCACCAGTAGATCACCATTGAGATTGCTGCTGAGATGTGCGAAGAGCACCTCCCCTTCTAATAGGGCTTTCGTGCGGCTCAGTAATGGTGGCCCTAAGGCTGCCAGACGGTTGGCGGTGCTGCGGGGTGCCAGTTGGTCCCACCACACCTGTTCGGTGCCGTTCTGATCACGTCCCACCAGGGCGATACCCCGACCATTCCCCAGGGGGACGACGCTGGGGATGGCAGGCCAGACCCGACTGATCGGCATCCACTCTCCCGATCGCGTCTGCAGTTGAACCTGCTCACCTCCCTGGACAGGCCGTGTTGCTATCAGCCAGGGTCTCGGGTCCCACCACCATTGCTGTTCCCCTAATGGCAGCCCGCGTTGGTCGTCTCCTGCGATCGATAGCTCGAGCGGAGCCGTAAGCACGACATCCGTATCGATCACCATCCGCAGTGCTGTCGTCTCCCCCAGCCACTGATGGGGCACAGCTGGAGAGATTCTGCTGGCTTCGCTGACCTGGGGCCGATTCATCGGGCGACTGAACTGCAGATCCAGTGCCGCTATGCCGCTTTGCACCTGCTGGGGCACCAGGCGCAGCAGCCGCGGGGGCTGTCGCAACAGCAGCTGTTGCTGCGCCAGAACAGCGGCGCAGGCCATCAGCATCAGCAGCAAGGGCCGGCGCGTCATGGTTCCAAGGGCCGTTCGGGTCTGGCAATCGGCGTGATGTTTTGGGGAATCACGACGGGTATGAGCCGTTCGTTCCGGGTTTGCACGCTCATCGTTCCCTGGATGGCCAACCACTGGTTGGTTTTGGGGCTGAAAGACTCCGGCCACTCCACGGCTAGGCCAGCGGGTGTGGCGTCGGCCAGGCAACAGCGCACCGTGAGCCGGGCGATCAGCGGTGGGCCCTGGGGCTGCCTCCAGACAAAACCGCTGATGCGAACAGGATTACCTGCCACAAGGTCGGGATCGGGTTGGCTGCGCAGCAAGCGCACCCATTCCGTGAGGCTGCGTTGTTCGGGGGGCAGAACAAAGGCCAACTCCGGTGGATCGGGCAGGCCCTGGGGGCGGTTGCTGGCCAGATCGCTGAAGGAGGGGCTCGGCGGAAGGACCAGCACCAGCGCAGCGATCACGCCGCTGAGCAGCCAGGGCCAGCGCCAGCGTTCGTTTTGCTTCTCTTTTTTCAGCAGAAGGGCCAGGCCCAGCATCAGCAAGACCAGGCCGGTGACCCCCACCAGGCCATGGAAGACACCGCGAAGCAGCAGATCGAGGCGTCCGCTGTGGAAGCTCCACAACAGCGTCAGGCCCCAGAGCAGCAGCAGGGTTCCGCGCTTCAGCACAACCGGCCCCTCACAGCAGCCATAGGTTGATCCACTGACCGATCAGCAGCACGCCAAGACTGGCACCGATCGCCGTGATCAGGATCGCCCTTGGCCGCATCAGCACGGTGAACAGGCCCGCGAGTTTGAGGTCCACAACGGGGCCCAGCAACAGGAAGGCCAGCAGGGCTCCTGGGGTGATCTGAGCGGCAAAGCCCAGGGCAAGAAAGGCATCCACGCTGGAGCAGACCGACACCACCACCGCCAGCAGCATCAAGGCCAGGATTGATGCCGTCGGCGCGCCCCCCACGGCCAACAGCCAACTGCGCGGCAGCCAGGTCTGTACCAGGGCCGCAATCACGCACCCCAGCACTAGCAGAGCCAGTAGATCGAGAAATTCGCGGCAGCTCTGATCCAGCACCTGCCAGGCCTTGAGGCGCCTGCCGTTCATGGATCGGGGGGGGCTGGGTGATCCGCCGATCACACCACTGCTGCGCTGCAGCAGCCCCAGGTTGCTGAGGGGCTGGCTCATGCGGCGTTCCTCCAGAAGCGCAGTGGCCAGCAGCTGCGTCTCGGGCAGTTGCACCAGCAACAAACTCAGCAGGATCGCCAGCAGAAAGGCCCCCAATGGCCGGGCCACCAGCAGCCAGGGCTGATCGGGAAACGCGGCCCAGGTGCTGGCCAGCACGATGGGATTCAGCACCGGAGCTGCAAACAGAAAGCCGAACGCCGTGCCCATCGGTGCACCGCTGGCCAGCAGACGGCGAGCGACGGGGACGTTGCCGCATTCGCAGGCCGGAAGGGCAAAACCCATCAGGGACCCGATGATCGGTGCCAGCACTGGGTTCTTGGGGAGCCGTTCGATCCAGGCACCCGGTGGCACGGCCCATCGGGCCAGCCCTGCGATGGCAACGCCGAGCAGCAGAAACGGAACGGCTTCCAGCAGTAACCCCTGAAAGATCGCCCAGGCCGTGGCGAGCTTGTCCAAGCGTTTGGGAGGCAGTTGCTTCTCAACGTTCTCAGTTCAGCTCACCCATCGGGGGGGCGTCGACATGGTTTGTTGATCGGCCTACGCGGCAGGCTGGGACGACGTAGGCCAGGGCCTGAGATGGGGTGGTGCTTCTGGATTGATCGCGGTGGCACCTTCACCGATCTGATTGGTCGCGATCCAGAAGGCCAGCTGCACGTGCGCAAGGTGCTCTCGGAGCAGGCCCGTGTTGGAGACCCTGCGGTGTCGGCCATGGAAGCGATGTTGGCGTCGGCTTCACCGCCCGTGGATCTGGGGGACGTCGACGACGTGCGTCTCGGCACCACCGTGGCCACCAATGCGCTGCTGGAGGGGGCTGGTGCTCCCTTGCTGTTGCTCACCAATGCCGGGCTGAGGGATCAGCTTTGGATCGGCGATCAACACCGCGACGATCTGTTCGCGCTTGAGCAGCCCCAGCGCCCCTTCTTGGCGCAAACGGTGCTGGAGCTGACCGGTCGGCTCGATGCCCGGGGTGAGGAGGTGGAGTCCCTGGTGCTGGATCAGCCGCTGCGGCGGCGTCTTGAGGAGCTGCGCCGTTCCGGCCTCGACGTCGCCGTGGTGGCGTTGTTGCATGCCCAGCGCAACCCAGCCCATGAGCAGTGCTGTGCTGCATTGCTGCGGGAACTTGGCTTTCGCACCGTGGTCTGCTCCCACCAGGTGAGTGTGATGCCCCGCCTGGTGCCGCGGGGGCAGACGGCCTTGGTGGAGGGGGCCGTGCATCCGGTGCTGGATGGCTACCTGCAACAGGTGCAGGGGGCGTTGGGTGCCGCCACGCCCCTGCGGGTGATGACCTCCAGCGGAGCGTTGCAGGCTCCAGACAGGCTGCAGGCCAAAGACACCATCCTTTCGGGGCCTGCGGCGGGGATGGTTGGGGCGATCGCCGCGGCGCGGATGGCCGGCTTTGACGGGGTGCCGGTGCTCGGCTTCGACATGGGGGGAACGTCGACGGATGTGTTCTGTGTGGCTTGCGCCGATGCGCAGGCTTTGCGGCAAGTGAAGGAGCAGACCGAGATCGCCGGTTTGCAGTTGCTGGCCCCACGTCTGCCGATTGAAACCGTGGCAGCCGGTGGCGGATCCGTGCTGGAGCTCCATGGGGAGCGGCTGCGGGTGGGGCCCCGCTCCGCCGGAGCGCAACCGGGCCCGGCCTGTTATCGCGCCGGCGGACCGCTCACCATCACCGACGCCAACCTGCTGCTGGGGCGGCTGCAGGTGGATCGCTTCCCGGCGGTGTTCGGCCCGTCCGGGGATCTGCCCCCGGATGGGGAGGTGGTGCGGCATCGCTTCGCCGAGCTCGCGGCAGCGCTGGGACAGACCCCGGAGCGGGTCGCATCCGGGGCGTTGCAACTGGCGGTGGAAACCATGGCCGCTGCGATCCGCCGGGTGTCGCTGCATCGCGGTGAGGACATTCGCGGCGGGGTGTTGGTGGCCTACGGGGGAGCTGGTGGTCAGCACGCCTGTCGGCTGGCGGATGAACTGGGGCTGAACACGGTGCTGTTGCATCCCATGGCCGGCGTGCTCTCCGCCTTTGGCATGGGTCAGGCCCGCCAGCGCTGCCGGCAGCAGGTGCATCTCGGCACTGCCCTCTCTCCCGAGTTGTTGGCGGCCCTGCCGGATCAGGTGGAGCGGCTGATGGCAGAAGCGCAGGAGACCTTGCATCGCCAGGGGGATGGTGCTGATGCCGACTTGGGGGAGCCGGAGGTCTGGGTCAGCCTGGCTCTGCGTTATTCCTCTGCCGAGCAGACCCTGGTGCTCCCTTGGTTCGCTGAGCAAGGCGTTGATGCCGTGATCTCGGCCTTCCAGGCGAGCCATCAGCAACGCTACGGCTACTGCATTGATGCCGATCAGGCCCTGATCGTCGAACAGCTGAATGTTGAGGTCACAGCTCCCCAACAGTTCGACGCCACAGCCACAGCCACAACCGCAGCTACAGCCACAGCTGAGAAGGCCGAACCAATGCCAGAGGTGCAGCCATCGCCGCAGGTGTCGATGCACCTGGAGTCGAGCGGCTGGATGGAGGTGCCGTTGCTGAACCGCAGTGCCCTGCGGCTGAATCAGCGTCTTGCAGGTCCGGCCCTGATTGCCGAAGCCACGGGCTGCACGGTGCTGGAGCCGGGCTGGCAGGCCCGGGTGGCGGAGGGGGGCACGCTGTTGCTGGAACGCTCGCATCCCCTAGACGGATCACCGGAGCGTGCCCAGGCTGGTAACCACGACCCGTTGCAGGCGGAACTGTTTCGTCACCGCTTCATGGCGATCGCCGAACAGATGGGGGAACAGCTGCGGCAGAGCAGTCGCTCCGTGAACATTCGCGAGCGCCTGGATTTCTCCTGTGCGTTGTTTGATGCCACGGGGGCCCTGGTGGCCAATGCCCCCCACATTCCGGTGCACCTCGGATCGATGGGCGACAGCGTCCGCGACCTGCTGGCCCAGGTGGCGATTGGTGATGTCGCACCGCTGCAGCCCGGCGACACGCTGCTCAGCAATGACCCTTTCCACGGCGGCACCCATCTGCCCGACATCACCGCCATCTCGCCGGTGTTCTGCAACGGGGATCAGCCCAGCTTCTTTGTGGCCAGCCGTGGCCATCACGCCGATGTGGGTGGCATCGCTCCCGGATCAATGCCGTCCTTCAGTCGCACCATTGCCGATGAGGGCCTGCTGCTGCGCAACCAGCTGTTCGTGCGCCAGGGCCGGGTTCTTGCCGCTGATCTGAAAGCGGTGTGGAGCGGCATGGCGACGCCGCCCCGCAACCCTCCGGAACTGCTGGCCGACCTGCAGGCGCAGGTGGCGGCCAATCAGGCGGGGATTGTGGCGCTGCAATCCCTCGTGGAGCGGGAGGGGCAGACCCTGGTGCAACGGCAGATGACCCTGCTGCAGCAGGACGCAGCTCGCAGTGTTCAGCGGCTGCTGTTGCGCCTGACGGACGCCCGGCATCAGCTGGCCCTGGATGACGGCTCCTGTCTGGTGGTGCAGGTGAACCTCGACCCGCAACGCCAACGGTTGCGTTTGGATTTCAGCGGAACATCGCCCCAACGGCCGGGCAATTTCAATGCCCCCCTGGCGGTGACACGGGCGGCTGTGCTGTACGTGATTCGTTGTCTCCTCGACAGCGACATCCCCTTGAACGAGGGCTGTTTTGCGCCGCTCGATCTGGTGGTGCCTGAGGGCTGTCTGTTGAATCCCCGGCCCCCCGCCGCTGTGGTGGCCGGCAACGTGGAAGTGTCTCAGGCCCTCTGCAATCTGTTATTTGCGGCCTTCGGCGCCCAGGCGGCCGGCCAGGGAACGATGAACAATGTCAGCTTCGGCAATGGCCGCTGCCAGTACTACGAAACGGTGGCCGGAGGTGGCGGCGCGGGTGAGGGCTTTGCCGGATCGGTGGGGCTGCAGTCGCACATGACCAACTCGAGGCTGACGGACCCCGAGGTGCTCGAGGGCCGTTATCCGGTGCGCTTGGAATCCTTCGCGGTGCGCTCCGGCAGTGGCGGCCAAGGCCGATGGCCAGGAGGCGACGGGTTGGAGCGCACGATCCGTTTCCTCGAGCCGATGAGTGTGTCGCTGATCAGTGGCTCGCGGCAGGTGGCCCCGTTCGGTCTCAATGGAGGAGCCAGTGGTGCCTGTGGCGAGAACCTGCGGCTGGATCGTGAGGGGGTGGCCCATCCCCTGCCCGGTGCCGTGCAGCTGGAGCTCCAGGCGGGCGAGGCCATTCGCATGCTCACCCCAGGGGGAGGCGGCATGGGACGTTGAGGGGGGATGCCTTCTGGTGGTGTGATGCCGATGCGATTACAGGGTTGGTGGTTGAGCGTGCTGCTGGGCTGCAGCCTCAACGGGGCTGTCCATGCCAGAAGCCTCGACCAGCAGATGTTCCAGTTGCAACTGGTGATGGATCAGATCCGTCTGGCCCATTCTGTGGAGGATCGCGTTGGCGTTTGCGTTGAATCCCGCCGAGCCAACAATCTTGTGCTTGATCTTCTTCCGGCTCTGCAATTGAATCGTCCTGGCCTCAATCACGCAGCCTTGCAGGACAGGATCCTGTTGGGATTTGATCAGTGTTGATCGTTTTCTTGTGATTGGCTTTGGGGCTGCTGTTTGAAAACCAGCATGACGACTCATTGTCGATCGGCATCTGCGGATTCAATCTGAATGCAGCAAAGCTGATGGCATGGGTTTGCTTCAAACGATCCAGGGACGGTTGCTTCAGTACGACTCTCCGTCGCGGCAGTTGCAACAGGCCCATTTCGACGCAGCCCGCCGCCTGGCCCAAGCTCAATTTCAGCTGGCTGATGCCGAATTAAGCCAACGTCTCTGGCAGGACGTAGCTGATCGTGATCTTGATGTTGATCGGATCCTGAATCTTCTCTACGGCTGCTGGTTCCAGGATGATCCTGCGGCGCTGCGTGCTGCCGACGCTGAGTTTCAGGCGCGCCGCGAGCGGGAATTGATCCCCGGGGTGTTCGAACACTGCTGAGGATTGTGGGCCTGGGACATTGTTGTGCTGGACTGACGGATCTGTTGGTGACGGCGTGCTGTTGATCCCAGAGATCCAGCCATGAACATCGTTGTTCTCAACCGTTCGGATTGGCTGGATGAACGTAGGGTTCGTCTTGTTGATCGGCGGGCGGATCACATTCGTTCGGTGCTACGGGCTGCGGTGGGCGACAGCATCCGGGTTGGTGAGCTGAATGGCGATCTGGGCCAGGGCCGTATCTGCGCGCTCGATGCAGATGCCGTGGTGCTTGAGGTGGACCTCAACCAGCCACCGCCGCCCCGCCATCGGTTCGACATTGTTCTGGCCTTGCCGAGGCCCAAGGTGCTGCGACGTTTGTTCCGCACCGTGGCCGAATATGGGGTAGCCAATCTTCACCTGATCAACTGCGCCCGGGTTGAAAAGAGCTATTGGCAATCGCCTTTGCTCGCACCAGAGAAGGTGAACGATGCGCTGCTTGGGGGGCTGGAGCGCGCCAGCGACACGGTGGCGCCCCGGGTGCACCAACATCGGCGCTTTCGCCCCTTTGTCGAAGACCAGCTCAAGGATCTCTGTGCCGGACGGCACTGCTGGATGGCCCAGATGGGGGCCTCTCTTCCCTTGCGGGACACCCCACCGGGAGCTGCCGTGGTGATGGTGGGGCCGGAGGGTGGTTTTGTGCCGTTTGAACTGGAGTTGGCCCAGGCGGTGATTGCGCAGCCCGTGCATCTGGGATCGCGCACCTTGAGCGTGGACACGGCCCTCACCACCGCTCTGGCCCTGGGATGATGGTGTTGCGTGTGTTGCTTCAACGGCGACGGCAATGAACGATCTGGCTGGCTTGCAAGCTCTTGTTGAGGACGTCGGGTCCGGCAACGTCATCGATGCCGAACTGCTCGATGGGTGTCCGGTGGAAGCCCACGAACTCGATGAAATGGATGCGTCCCAGGCCGCGCAGGTCGCCGCCCATTGCTTCGGCCTGCTCTTCGATCACAAGGTGGAGCAGCTGGAGGGGATCGAGGCGGATCTCGATGCGGGCCTCTGGACCGGCACCGTTGATGGCTTCGGGTTTCAGATCAGCCGGGATGACGTCGGCGATCTTGTGCTCGATTTCTCGAGTCAGCCGGCGTGACGGTTGATGAGCTGCGCAGCGACCTGACGGCTCGGCTGGGTGAGCAGGTGGAGCAGGTGTTCACCCGGGATGGAGCCCCTGTTGACGACATCACCGAGCTCTATCAGCCCTCTCCGGCAGGTTTTGGCGGCCAGCTGCGACTGAAACGGAGCGGCCGCCGCCTGGCCTGGGAGCTCTGGCTGGAAGACGGTGATCGCTGGAATTTCCACACCACTGACCTTGCCGATGCACCGCCACAGGCCGAATGATTGTTGGTCAGGCGCGACGGCCAAGCGCCGGTAGGGTGGGGTGCTGGTTTCAGCGGGGAACAGCCGCTGAAGGAAACGGGGAAAGAGCAGTGAAAATCTGCCGCTGTCCCGCAGCTGTGAAACGTCGGCTCTCCGCCCACGTCAGTCAGAACGCCCGCCAGATCAAACCGACGAGGATCGACTTTTGAATTCTTTGCAACTTGCCCTGCGCAGGCCGCTGCAGATCGCCGGCCCTTCGCTTCTGGCGGTTCTTCTCCTGGCCAGTCCGGCTTTCGCCCACCACCCCTTTGGCATGGGCGACAGCGCTGCCCTCACCCCCCTGCAGGGATTGCTCAGTGGCGTTGGTCACCCGCTGCTGGGTCCTGACCATCTCCTGTTTCTGCTGGCCATCGCCTTCATCGGCCTGCAACGTCCCCGCGCCTGGGTGATTCCTCTTCTGGCTGCTGGCCTGGGCGGCAGTGTTCTGTCGCAGTTCATCCCCCTGCCGGATGCCGTTGCTCCCTGGGCGGAGGCCATGGTCTCCCTCAGCCTGGTGGTGGAGGGTTTGATGGCTCTTACCGTGACCTCCACCCGTTGGTTGCTGCCGCTGGTGGCCCTGCACGGTTTTCTGCTGGGCAGCACCATCGTTGGTGCGGAACCCACCCCGCTGTTCACCTATTTCCTGGGCCTGCTGATTGGCCAAGGCGCGCTGCTGCTGGTGGTGAGCAACTGGTCCAAGTCTCTGGTTGAGCGCCTCGGCTCCCAGGGGCAACGGCTTGGCGCCGGCATCTGGATGGGTATCGGCATGGCCTTTGCCTGGGTGGCCCTGATCGACTGATCACGAGCACGCCGTTTCACAGCTTCTGACCCCAGGGATCACCTCTGGGGTTTTTTTATCTCTTCCCAGTCATGACGTTTGTCCAGCAACTGCTGGTGGCGCCCGCCGCCCTTGGTCTGATCGCCCCTTTGGCTGTGGTCAACAGCCCAGCCGCCCAAGCCACCGAGCTGAACATCAACGGCGTTTCTGATTACGCGGCTACTGCCAGTGGCAACAGCCTTGAGCAGGTCACCAGCGTCACCCAGTTCGCCGACGTTGTCCCCACCGACTGGGCCTATCAGGCTCTGGCCAACCTGGTTGAGACCTACGGCTGCGTCGCCGGTTACCCCAACGGCAGCTTCCGTGGCAACCGGGCCATGACCCGCTACGAAGCGGCTGCCCTGCTGAACGCCTGCCTCGACCGGATTACTGAAGTGACCGATGAGCTGCGTCGCCTGCTCAAGGAATTCGAAACCGAGCTGGCCATCCTCAAGGGTCGCGTAGACGGCCTCGAGGCCCGCGTGGGCGAACTGGAAGCCACCCAGTTCTCCACCACCACCAAACTCAAAGGACAAGCCTCCTGGGTGTTCGGAGCCAGTCGCTTCAAGGGATCCGCATCCCGGCTGCGTTCGGACAGCAATTCCGAGTTCGGCGGAACGGTATTCAATTACGACCTTCAGCTGGGGTTGGCGACCTCCTTCACCGGCAAGGATCAATTGACCACGGTGTTGCGTGGCGGCAACTTCGACGGTGACGGCAACGTCTTCGGCAGTGGTGGGCCGTCGGGTCTGGCCACCCTGGAAACTGCGTTTCAGGAGGGTGATCGACCCAATCTGGTGGCGATCGACAAATTCTTCTATTCCTTCCCGTTGGGGGATGAGGTCACCATCACCACCGGCCCGATTGTTGGCCAGGAAGACATGCTCGCGATCTGGCCGAGCGTTTATCCCAGTGATCCGATTCTCGATGTGCTCACGGTGAATGGAGCTCCGGGGGCCTACAACAAAAACAAAGGTGCGGGCGTGGGCATCAGCTGGGCAGCGGAAAGCGGAGCCCGCGCGTCGGCCAACTATGTGGCGGCCAATGGTGCATCAAGCGACACCCGTTCCGGTGGCTTCGCCACCGACGAGGCGGGAGGCACCGGCACCTTGCAGCTGGGTTGGGAGGGTGACAACTGGGGCGTTGCTGCCCTGTATTCCAAGGTTCAGAACGGTCAAGACCTGATCGTCTACGCCACGCCCTTCGTCAAGGATCGCTTCAGTGATCGGGGCGTGACTCACGCCTATGCACTGGGTGGTTTCTGGCAGCCACTGGAGAGCGGCTGGCTTCCATCGCTGTCGCTCGGTTGGGGCATCAATCAGTCCGACACCCAGCGCGAAGGCCAGGTGAGGACCAGTCAGTCCTGGAGGGCTGGGCTGCAGTGGAACGATGTGTTGATGGCGGGGAACAACGCCGGAATGGCTGTCGGCCAGCCCGTGTTTGCGACCGATCTGCGAGGTGGCGACACCCCTGCTGATGGTCAGTTCATCTGGGAGTGGTGGTATCAGTTCCAAGTGACCGACAACATCAGCCTCACCCCGGCGCTGTTCTATCTGTCGCGACCGATGGGTGGGTTCACACCGAATGGTTCAACCTTCCAGCAACTGGGCGGGCTGATCAAAACGACATTTGTGTTCTGAGCCGAGGGTTCTTGCGCTTGATTTGAGGTCAACCGAGGCTGACTCCTGCCATCAGTTTGTTGATCTGCGCCCTTGCCGTCTTTTTTGTATTGGGGCTGATGTAGATGATATTGACCTGAATGACGAAACAAATAAAGAAACCCCCATCTTAATGAGATGAGGGGTAAATCAGAAAAGGCAGATCAATCAGGCACTGACCTTGGAATTTCCCATGTTGTCAAGCGCTTCAGAAACGCGCTTGAAGTTAAAGCCCATACCGCGTAAGGCATGCCAAAAATGTCCTTGCAGGAAAAAGAATGCAAGGTAGAAGTGCGTATTGGCCAGCCAAGCTCGGGCTGAGTGGGCACCACCCTCAAGAGCAGTTGTGTCGCTGAAGTAGGGAGAGAAGGCGAAGTTCAATTTCAATGGATCGCCATACAATTCAACGGGGTAAATTGTTGTGTTTTGAGCACACCAAATGGCGGTCACAAATCCCATCAGAGCTACACCAGCAAGCGAGTAAGACAGGATCGATTCGCCGTTGTAGATCAAGACCTTTTTGAAGGGTCCGAAAGGGCTGGAGATGATATGCCAAACACCACCAATCGTGAGAACGAAGGCCAAAACAGCATGGCCACCCATCACGTCTTCAAGACTACTGATGGAGAGAAAATTAGCCTGATAACCCCACACCATGCCGAGGTCAATATTTGGTTCAACCTGTCGAACAGCTCCGATGGCGCTGTCGTAAATTCCATGGTGCTTTGCCCATTCAACGAAGGCAATGGCTCCGAGGCCGAGAAAAATCAGGTGATGCCCCAGGATGAACGTGAGCTTTTTGCTATCACTCCATTCAAAGTGAAACTTTTGGGCGCGGCCTTCAGCCTCTGAAAGGTCCTTGGGTGCTCGAAGTGTATGCCAGATTCCAGCTGCTCCAAGAACAGCAGACGAAACCAGATGGAATGCTGCGATCGCGATGAGGGGTTGTTGGTCAACGATTACAGAGCTTTCCCCTACGCCGAAGCCAAGGCCGGCGAGATGTGGAATCAAAATCAGCCCTTGTTCTCCCATTGGCAGTGTTCCGTCATAACGGGCCAACTCAAACAAGGTGAATGCACCTGCCCAAAACATGATTAAACCTGCATGGGCAGCGTGGGCTGCAATGAAAGAACCGCTGCGCTTCGCGACTCCTGCATTTCCAGCCCACCAGTCATAACTGACTGATGAACTTCCGTAAGACTGCATTTTCAAAAAGATGCGGCATAAAAAACATAATGAGTGCTGTCTGTCGAATAAATCTGCTTTTACATAGCTTTGCAGGCGTAAGTCATATTTAACCGGTCAAAGAGTCATTTGATCTAAGAATTTTTTGTTTAATTGCTTGGGTAACTGATTTGGATTATTTGATGCTTTGGATTGAATGCTATGAGCTGCTAAATAAAAAATTTTGGCTCTGGCAAGGGGCTAATTTGATGTCTGATTTTAGCCATTTGAGCGCAGAACTCGTATCAAATATACCCGCCTAAAGAATGCGGTGCTCTCTAGATTATGTACGAGTTTGCATGATTTGCAGGTTTGGCAGTACCTGCTTTAGACACACATCTCTTGTTGTTTAAAGATCTACGCTCAAAAAAAATCTACCTCCCGAAATTCCTAACGAGAGATAGATCACTTTGATTTTTGTCGAAACCCGTCCGAGGTCGACAATTCAATTATCCTGCTATGTATTCCCTTGAGTGTTCGAAACTTATCAAGCGAATGTTAGATCCTGAACATCTTTCAAGTCAGATGATCAAGGATCAGAGTGGCTGTCTTTCTCAGAGTGTTGCCCACTCAGAAGGCAACACACTACCGATGATCTTGAAGCTTTTTCCCCCATCGGGCTGGAGGATAAATGCGATTCCTTGCGGTTCAGGATAAATTCCTGTTGCGGCTTCAAAAGGATCATCATGTCCGATAATGATTGTGTTGGTTCCTGGCAGAGGTGGGCGTGTTAATAAAGGCATGGCATTCTTTTTCATCAGTGCAATGTGATCCTCGGTGTAATCTTTATAAGGTAAAAAATTTAATCGGGAGTCTTTTATGGTCCATTCCCCAAATGCGAGGTTTGCTGTTTTCCATGACCTGCAATACTCACTAACAATAATTTCACCGATTGGGATTCCTTTTGAAGCAAAGGCCACGCCAATTTCGTGGGATTCTTTGATTCCCTGAGTGCTCAGCTTCCTCTGAGAACTGCAATCATCGAGGCTCATCAGAGGATCAGCTTGGTCTGCGTAATCCCTCTCCGTCGTTGCATGACGAAAATAAATGACATAGCCTCCATTCTTGATGGAATCCAGCAACGTTGATCTCTCACTACTCGGTTCTGAAGTTAGACCAATGGTTTCTGTTTTAGTTTTTTGGTCCGCTGGGTTTTCAGCCTGACCACCATTGGAGGAGGCACCACTTTCTCCATTCAGACCGCATGCACTCAAAAGTAATGCAGTTAACAATGGAATAAGAATATGTGACATGAGATTGATGTTTGCAATGCTTATTTTACTTTCAGTGAATCTAGATTTTTGTCGATAATTTTTTCTTCTTTGGGGGTTGAAGTCATTGCTTTGGTTGCTACTTTTTTTGGTTTGAGTTTGCTCGCATCCAGTCGTTTTTCGCCAAATGCTTTGTAGAGAAGAAGAACCAAGCCGCTTGTTAGTGGAATTGATGTGATTCCACCTACAGAAATTTCGAATCCTGATAAGGACATGGGAAAACTAAAATAATCTCAAAAATAAACGTTATATTTATGTTCCTGTGATCCCGCCCGCCTTAAAACACGTTGACGCTCAATGACATTTTGAACTGTGGTCCGATGGGCTTCTGCAATTGCATCAACAAGGCCTATCGGCCATTCCGTTCCGCAGCGCATTTGTGCTTCTAATACCGATGAATCAAGTTTTGAAAACCGGGATGATTTTTGAGACATTGTGTTGATGGTGAGAAGTAGAAAACATCAACGCCAGTTATTGATGGGCAAAGATAAGACCAATCAATTGTTCTGGTTTGGTTGAAGCGACACTCTGGCTCTTGAACCTGGAGGGAGGAAGAGCCAGATGACACCCAATGAAACTGATATCATCAGATTCATTGTTTGAACAGCTCAGGTTGGAGTGAACTGCCCAATCTGATTTTCGCGTTGTGAATAGGTCCATGTCTTTCACATGCCTCAGTACCACGTTTTAATTGATGCACTCTCGTGTAAGTGATGCTAGTTTAAAAAGCCCGAAGTTTTCATTTATAGGTAGTAGGTCGATCTATAAAAATTGTGCCACATTAATTGCCTGATATAAGTGTATTTTCTGGATATTATTTTTCAGCCTATCGATTGCTGCGATTCTGAATATGTCAACAGTATCTGTCGACTGCAGGGATGATGTTAATTGATGCTTGCTATTCTTCACTTATTTGTAGACTTGCTCTTTTGCTTTAAGTGTTTGATTCTCGAGCCGCTCTTTCACCAATTGTCTAAAATCACAATAATCTATGTCTTCCGTATTTTTGTCGCGCATGATTTCCTGCGCTTCTCTCATTAAATACTCATAAGTGGCCGTGTCAGTCGTTCTGTTAGCGAGGTCAATGATGTGTGCGAAGGCTTCAATGTTAGTCAAGAATAGATCGCTGCTTTGCGTAAACTAGCTGCTGATGAATCAGGCTGTGTCCTAAATTCTACTGATCGATGTTTGTATTGATTGATTAGTGTTGATCAGTGATGACTCAGTGGTGCGTTTGATGCGTTGGTCTATATGCGGTTCTCGCTGTTGGTTTTTTGCCCAAAATGAATTGCTGAAGGCATGCACTCGCCCATGCTTTGATAACCAATTTTTATTTGAGACGAGCTTACTTGGTGTGTGCCGTTTTGCAAGTATTATATTTTTTCTATTTTATTTCGCGATGAAGAGTCATCCTGTTGAGTTGTGGACAGAATTTCATCAGTTCGAGCCTTTCAGGATTGTTTCTTCGGTTTTTAGTTGTTGTATAGCGAGAGACTCCAGGACTGCGTTTTTCAGCAGCAGTTGCTGTTCTGCATTCGGTGCATTCGAGTGTGACAATGATGCGAACGCCTTTGCTTTTGGCCATAATAATTCAGTGCATTTCTGGGAGTAAGCAACTGGACTGACTCCCCTGGTTGAGTAGAGGAGCCAGTTGTAACCCCAGCGCGATGACCCGGATCAGCCATCGGATGAAGGTGCTTCGCGAGAACCTTCAAATACATATTGGCTGGTTTTTCTCAGAGTGCGAGTACAAACTATCTAATCTCATCTTTCAAATGAATCGATAACTGGTTTTTTTCTCCTCTGTGCCTTTGGTCTCTCCCCCTGTCTACTCATTGGGGAGGAGTCAGTGGTGTGACCAGCTTGAATTGGGCCTGAATAAAACCCTTCAACCAGATGTTGCGCGTGGATTTCTTTGACTAGCTTCAATCCATTTCATTTGCACGCCAGATGATCTCAGTGGGCTCGTCAAATTTTTGCAATGCAAATTACGCTGATCTGACTCCCCGCATCGTCAGAAGGGAGTCAGTGGTGTTATCAGCGCCCAATGGTGATTGCCCCCACCATTGGTTGGAGGTTTCCTGCGGCGGAACATCCATGATTACTATGAATGGGTATAAGGATGTTGCTGCTCCAGATGATGCTGACTGATGAATCAAATGAGCCTTTGGAAGGTTAATGGGGTAAAATGTTGAATTGACTCCCTCCCTTCAAAAGCAAAGTCATTCAGTATCCCGCTGTTTAGGCGGTGGCAAGACTGTTCTGTCTCCCCCGGTTGAGAAGACGAGTCAGCTGACACCTAGCGTCCAATGCACAATGCACAACACATCATTAGATGGTGGTTCCGAGGCCCCGCAACAAGCATGGCTTTGCGGATGGATGCTGTTCCGTTGTAATGAGGCAATGACAATAGCCAAATGATCGTTGCCTACGTATCGACGTGTTGAAGTGAACAGTAAGTCAACGCTGAACTGGCTTCCCACTGAAGAAGAGAAGCCAGTTACTCTCCAGCGCCCCAATGACTGTGGATAGGCCATTGGATGGAAAGCCCTAACGGCAGAACTTCCATAAACATCATTACCCCTGCCGTAGTTTGAGCATTAATCAGATGATGTAAAGGCAGTTATCAAATGAGTCTTATCAATTTTGCCAAAGTCTCCTATTAATGTGTGGCTCAGCCTTGGCTCTGAGGGTTAGTTCCGAAGATGATGTGACTTAACACCAGTACTAGGCCAACGATTGGCAGTACGAAAGGAATCATGGATCAGGATGTACCATTCACCATATGATGAATACCGCATGAGTGGGTTGCCGAGGCAAATATCACTTTGCGATGTTCAGATGCCAGTAACGCTTAACTGACTCCCCCCTTCAGAAGAGGCTTCAGTTCCTGAACAGCGCCCAATGGTCATGCAGGGGCCATTGGATGGGTTTGAGACTCCAAAGTCACATTCGCACTGTCGATGCTACTGCTTGTTCTTAAGAGGCGATGCCAGTGATCACATGAGCCGCGCCAACGTCTATAGCTGTTCACCTAAATACTGGGCCAGCTGTGTATTGAGGTTGAGCTGGAGGTGCTGGAGCTTTAATCCGCTTGTCTACCCGCAATGGTGAGAACAGCAGAAGGTTTCCGGCAACCAGTCCTGCTGTGACAACAATCGCTGCGACCACTTCCAGCAACTCTGAGATTTTGTTTTGCGAGTTCAAGTCACCCATCAAACGCTGAACTGACTCCCCGCTCGCCAGAGAGGGAGTCAGGTCGCTCCAGCGCCCAATGGCAAAGGTAAAAGCCATTGGATGGAGGTTTGGGGACTCCTTAGACACAATCACCCCTGTTGGGAATAAGACGCGATACAGATGAGTCGGTGGCAATGGCTAAATGAGTCACCCGAATGTTGTCGCAAGCCAAATCCCTGATCGAGCCCCCCGCTTGTGAAGAGCATTCAGACCCTTAACAAGCGCCCAATGGTCAATGGAGGAACCGCTTAATGGGGGACTCGAGGTTCCATGAAAAATGATTTTACCTGTGATTGGCTGATCGCTGTGTTGATGAGGAGATGGTGGCGACCCTCCGAGAGGTGGCAAGGTAGCGGTTGGAGACCCCACCCACCCCGCTTTTTTCAGGGCAATCCAGTAGTGGGTATGGGTTGGTTCGTTGATGGGATTGACAAGTGTGCTGTTCATACACCTGATGACTCTCGAATAGCCAAGTGATGGCTCTCCTTCGTGGACCCCAGCAGCATCAGCCGTTCCTTGACTTGCTTTTATTTGTACCGTCCAAGTGGTGATCTTTTTCCCATTGCAGCAGCCGGGGGAGGCTGATCACCACAAAAGCTGCGTTCCTTGCGTTTTGACAAGGAAATACAGCGCAAACGCTCAATAAGAACGCCTCAGCGTTGTAAGCGATCCATTGGTCACTCAGTGAGCGAGGTGTACTGGGCCATATCCACATCGAGCCGATGCTTCGAATTCAGGGCGATGCTCAGCTGCTCCGCTCACTTCTTCTGAGTACGGATGGAGTTGGCCTGCAGCGTATTGAGAAAGAATCTCAATTTGAGGGCCTTATTGAGAATGACTTGCAATATCGACAAGAAGTCTGTACTGTTGCGAGTAATTCTCAATCGCGATAGTTCGTGACGACGTCTGCCTACCGTTTCTTGCCGGATGATCCGGCGGCACCTTTGTCGATGCCAAGGCTTCAGACCGTTCTGCTGGACCCTGCCGGTCGAGACCAGGCCACCGTTCTGGAAGTGTTGGAGGGTGTCTGCCGGGTGTATTGCCCTTGTGAGGAAACCGAGGGAATGACCTTGGCGTTTTTGCAGTCAGGCGACAGGCTTCGCACCGATCGCATGTGCAGTGACGGGGCTTGTGTCGAGGCACTTACGGCCCTGAAGTTTCGTCGTGACTCCGTCTCCGCGGACGAATTCGGAATCGACGCAGTCAATGAGTGGACCTTGCAGCTCCTAAGAGTCCGTCATCTGGGTCAGGCGGAACAGCGGCTTCACGCTCTTCTGGCGCTCTTGGTTAACCGGCTTGGACTTCGTTGCAGCGATGCTTATCAGCTTCCCTTCCGTCTAACCCATGATCGTTTTGGTGAGTTGATCGGTGCTACCCGGGTGACCACAACCCGCCTTCTATCGAAATGGCGTCAAGCCGACATGATCGCCATGTCTTCTGGTGATGTCACCATGCGCATTGCACCTGACCTCATCAACTCTTCACCACTCCAATTTTGAAGATCGTGAATTCCTTTGGTGTTCTTGGCGATCTCTGCAGAGAGGCTGAATGGATGCGGCAGCGACTTCAATGTGCGAGTCGTTCAATACAGCATTGTCAGCATCCCAAGCTAAAAAATCGGCTCGTTGCGGAAATATCTTTTTACCGTGCGAGATGTTTGGCTATGAAAGACTCTTTAGCTGTGATTAGTCATTCTCTTGATTCTCAATCCACGCAGAAATGTTTGTTAGAAGAATTACTGTCTCGCTGCTTGTTAACAGCTCAACTCACATATCGCCTTTCTTGAACTGATTTTACGTTTTTTGTCTGGATTGACATTTACCTGTTTAATTATTTATTGCTTTGATTTATTTTAAAAGTTTTGCTCCTATAGCCATTTACTTGCCTTCTTAGTTTTATTAGCTTATTGCGCTTAGCTTTTAATATAAATCGAGTGAAATTCTCTTGATTGATTTTGTCAAGACGTCACTCTTTATTCTTATTTGCTCTTATTGAGTATCGCTTAAGATCGAGTCAAAAGAATCATTTGACTGGCCGCCGTTCAAAGAATTAATTAAAGTTTGGCATTGATCTTTAGAGTTTGTCATGCTTGTTGGATCAGCCATACTCGAAGAATTCATTGACCACATTGAACAGGATGACTTGGTTCGTCTCCGTTGGCTCAAACGTATCCGTGAGACAGGATTTGATCAAGCATTATCGGAGTATCGTGAGTCTTTGAATCGTCTTAGACAGTCTTAGATAAGAATTTGTCTGGCAGAACGAGGTGGATGAGGTGTCTGGACGTAACTGATTTCACCTGCAGTTGAAACAAGCGTTAATTCGGGAGAGCGATGATTTGCGATTATTGATTGGTGATTTCTTTTGCATGACTTTCACTATTTTCTTTGCCACATCTACTGGTAAAACTGAGGATGTGGCTGATCGACTCAAAGAGCTTCTTCCTGGAACAGAAGCGAAGGATGTTGACAACATCGACTCAATTGATGAGCTGGTTGCAGCTGAGTCGTTAATTTGTTGTGTTCCAACCTGGAATACAGGCGCTGATGAAGCACGGTCAGGAACAGCCTGGGATGATCTGGTTCAGGAAATTCCTGACAAGGATTTTGCCGGTAAATCAGTCGCAATCGTAGGTCTTGGTGACTCCTCCGGTTATTCGGATTTTTTCTGTGATGCCATGGAGGAACTGTATACGGCTTTTCTTCAATCTGGTGCCAAGTTGATTGGTAAGGTTTCCACAGAAGGGTATACCTATGAGGACTCAAAGAGCATTATTGATGGTAAGTTCTGCGGACTTGCAATCGATGAAGACAATGAGTCGGAATTGACAGATCAACGTTTGCAGGCCTGGGTTCAGCAAATAAACGCTGAGGCCTGAATGTAATTGATTACTGAACTGTAGGCGCCCGAGAGGGCGCTTTTTTTTATCGATGCACCCAATCCACCCGTACGTCCTTCCGTTTATTCAAATACTTGTCAATTGCCATCGCTGCAATGCAACCATCAGAGCAAGCAACAACAGCCTGTTTAAAGGGTGTATTGCGGATATCTCCGATTGCCCAGACTCCTTCGAGATTTGTCATCATGTCGCTATTTACTCGAACTCCACCATTTGGGTTGACCGGTACCTGCTCTTGTAGATAGTCGGTGATTGGCAGAGAACCTGTGGAGTAGACGAAAGCACCTTGAACTTGGATCATCTGCTCTTCACGACCTCCAGATGATTGAACTTTGACAGCACTTACTCCCTGGTCATCTCCTTGTATGGAGGTGAGCCTAGTGCGCTTCCAGTGCTTTACATTTTTAGAATTGAGGAGGATTTCTACTGCTGGAGTATTTGCGTTTGGTTTATTATTGGTAATCCAATGTACTGTTGATGCAAATTTTGTAAGTACAAGTGCCTCATCAATTGCTTCATGATTTGAACCATAGACAGCCACTTCTTGGTTTTTATAAAAAGCTCCGTCACAAGTTGCACAATAACTAACCCCTTTACCAAGAAATTCGTTCTCACCGGGAAGTGTTGATGCTCTTCCCATTGCACCTGTTGCAAGAACCAATGTTTTGCCTACAAATGTTCCCTCTGGTGTATATACAGTCTTCTCTGAATCAGTCATGCTGATTCCATAAACTTGAGCCTGCTTGTATTCTGCTCCATAGTTAATTGCTTGATTTCTCATTGTTTTTAACAACTGCTCACCTGATGTGTCCCCTTCCACACCCGGATAGTTTGCAATTTTGTGAGTGATAGCAAGTGCACCAACAGCTGGATTTTTGTCCAGGATAATTGTCGATAGATTTGACCTTGCTGTATACAATGCACAAGAACAACCTGCTGGTCCTCCACCAATGATGATGACGTCGAAGGTATTCATTTGATTCATGAGTTGGTTTTACTAATACTCAGATTTTTACAGCTATTAGGGACTTGGTTCTGATGTTGCTCAGGTACCATCCTGACAAATGATTCGATCATTTTTGCAGTTTGACTCCACTCTGTAAATGGGAAGAAATGGCGTCCGTTAGAAATTATTTGGTAGCAGTCTCCAGGTTTTAGGCAGTGTCTCCATCTGATATCACTCTGTTCATCAACAACAAAGTCTTTTTCACCATTAATCACCAGTATTGGAACCTCAGCTTTGTTTAGATTCGTGATTGGTTGGCTATTGACAATAGATCCATACACTAAATCATTATCCAAGCATTTTGCTAACAGCCTCGCCATAATATTGACAACTGTTTCAGTTTTTCTATCGACCAATAGTCGGCTTAGATGGCTTAAAATATGAAATCTTGAGCAGGGTAATTGGCCCCGCATACTTTGATAATGACTAGTCCATTGATTTGTCGAGTGAGTATCTACTGATAGCACAGAAACTGATGATATGTTATTGGGATATTTTTCAGCAAATAAATATGCAATAGTACCGCTTATTCCGTGGCCTACAAGATGAACTGGATGTGGAGAGTTTTCTATCGTGTGCCTCATTAGGCTGTGGACGACTTCAACATCACATGATTCATCAAGATCATGTTCAAACGACCATCTTTTGACTTCAAAATGGTGACCCAAGCTCTGCGCTGTTCGCTTGAAAAGGCAATACAGTGATGGCTGGAGATCAATCCAAAGTATTTGACTGGTGCTCATCTGATTTTATTTTTCTTATTTTCTGATGCTTTTGATTATTTTTTCTCCCAGAGTATGCCACTGCCTGTATTCTTTATCACATCCAGGCTGATCAAGCTTTTACCTTTGATCCAGAAGAAAGCACAACCTTTCCGTGCCTTACTTGTTCTTTGATCCTTTTAATCAATTTTTTTTCGATTGGATCGGCCTTTGATTCGTAACTCAGCATGTTCTGATAGGTTCTGTCGCTTATTTTGTTGAAACAGGCCGCATTTAGATACTGATCAACCAAACTAATCTCGCTTTCCCTCAGTACTTTCATTTTGAGATGATCCTATCGTTCCTTCCATTGTCACCAAAGCTCTTCTTCGCAATCAGTTTTTACGATCAAATCTGATGTTGCATAAGCTACGCACAGAAGTGAATATCCGTCTTGCATTTGTTCATCATCTAGAAAACTTTGATCAGATTGATCAACTGTTCCTTCGATGATCTTCCCTACACAAGTGCTGCATGCTCCAGCTCTGCATGAATAACTCATATCAATCCCAGACTGCTCTGCTGCTTCTAGAACGTATTCATCGTCAGGACATTCGAAGTGTTTGACTCCATCAGGCATCCTTAATTCGACCTTGAATGAGGTCATCACTCCAATTAAAATTATACAATAACTTCAATTAGTCTCCTCTGCTCGTATATGTATCTCGCTTTAGCATCATTGGCTACGTTCTAGATTGATGTTAGCTATACAGCAGTCTTGCTTATATGATGTTGGCAGGCAACATTCAATTGTTGTTTAATTGATTCGCATGCTCTAATTTATATCATCTCTCAAATAAAGGGCTTATGTCATGAATTCAAGCACCACATCAAGAGTTTCACACTATTTAGGGTCTCCTAATGGTTGGCGTAAAAAACGACTGAAGATTGCAATGGCATTAAGAAGCCAAGGCTGGTCGCATCGGCTTATTTCTGAATACCTGGAAGTATCGCCTAAATCGTTAATGCGTGATATAAAATGTTTCGTAATCGATCCACAAGGGCTAAATACGTGACATCAGAAAGTTGATGTGTGTTAATCAACTTTCTGGTCGTGAGTCAATTATCCCTGAAGAGATGCAGGTTTGTTATTTCCTTGGTCTAGCTCGTTGTCGATGAGCAATAAAGCCGCTGCTTGATTATCAGCAAACTTCACCCGTCCAAGAAGGTGCGCAAATTCGTGTTCTGATTGGGTTTGCATTTCCACCATCGGGTCGAGAAACACCGTGGTACGCGTATCGCTCACTCTCTCTGCCATTGAATACAGCTGTTGCAATGAAGCTGTGACGTCAACCTCCATTTGAAATACGGTTGCCATCACATCTGCAGGGCATGCCCAGTTCTGCAAGGGAGCATCAACCCCTTGAAGCGCAACGCTTTGACCTCGAGCAATGATGTATTCCGCGAATTTGGCAGCATGTTCATGCTCGCTGTTGGATTCGTCTCGGAAGAATCGGGAAAATCCCCTCAACTCCCGCTCAGCAAACCAGATTGCTGCAGCGAAATAGGAGGCATGTGCCTGCCTTTCCATGTTGAGGTGGGCTTGGATCGCGCTTAGAAGATCAGAGTCAATTGCTTCTGCTATTGCACGACCTGATGGGCCGCAGGCGATAGATGACGCGGAGATCGAATTGGTTGTGCTCAGCATTTTTTACTTATCAATGTCCAAATGATACGCACAGGCAAGTCGAATTGCTCGCATGGTGTGTTATTTGCACCAAGTTAAATGAGAGTCATTATCAAGAGCAAATGAAATCTTGAATCTATTCTGTGAATTGTTTAGCTCTTCAGATCAACGCCAGCCAGCATCCGCCATCACTTTTATTGCGGTTTTCTGCGTTGCACCTAAAGCACTAATAGAAACATTGTCTGGGGTGAATTCTCCAAAGGCTTTTAGTTCCTTTGATGTACCAAGGCTCTTCAGTGGATATTCGAATGTTGGACCTGCAATGAGTCGACTACCTTTTAGTGACGAAATGAATTCAATAAATTGAATCGCCTCTTTTTTATTTTTTGCTGACTTAGCAACCCCTGCGGCACTAATATTCACATGGGCTGGGTTGGGCATAACCAGATTGATATTTGATGTCACTTTTTGATCGTTTTTTCCGCTCGCCCCTGCCTGCATTCGTGCTAGATAATAATGATTGACAAGTCCTACCCCACATTTGCCTTGTCCAACTGCACGAATCAGTGATACATCACCACCGAAATACGGCTGGCTTACATTCTCGACCATCCCTTCAACCCAAGCTGAAGCAGCAGTTTGACCATTCACTATGATTTGGTCGGCTACAAGTGACTGGTTGTAGACGTTTTTCCTTTTGCGCAGACAGAGTTTTCCTTTGAGAACTGGATTCGCAAGATCGGAATAGGTCTTAATCGTATTTGGATCAACGATATCAGGATTTACAATGATCGATCTTACGCGCCTCGTGAAACCAAACCATCGATTTGATGGATCCCGATACCGTGATGGAACATTCGACTGGATTTTCTTTGAAGACACTGGCTGCAGAAGACCAGCTTCGGCAGCATTGTTAATTCTCGCTGCATCAACCAACAGAATCACATCGGCCTTTGAATTTTCTCCCTCTCGTTTTAGACGTTCAACTAGCGATATTCCTGTGGCCTCAATAAGTCTTACTTTGATTCCAGTTTCTTCACTGAATTGTTTGTAGGCATAACGATCAGTGTTGTAATGCCGGCCTGAGTACACCCTTACTTCCTTTGCTTCCACTGAAGGCAGGACAGCAATTGTTGCGACCATACCCAGCGCTGCAAAGAACCTACGCATGCTTCAAGATATAATTACTCTTATATTACTTCAGGGGTTCCAGTCGTCATCTGTTTTTGACGTTCCACTCTGTAGCATTTGGTTCAGGCTTTTTGTTCTTGAAATTCCCTGATCGATGGACTTCCTGACGCATTCTCTTTTGCCTCTTCCTGAAGTTCGTGACTTTCAGCAACGCCTCTGTGCTCCCGACCTACCCTGGCGGGATGGCCGATTGACTGCAGGTGATCAGGCTGCACTGGTGAAGACTAATCAGCAGCTCGATCCAAATGCTGAGCTTACTATTGCGATTTGTAACCGCATTACTACAGCATTAACGAGTGATCCCTTGGTCAAAAGTTTTTCACTTGTTCGCAAGGTTCACAGTTTGTTGGTTTCTAGGTCCAATGTCGGAGATTCTTATGGATGGCATGTTGATAATCCTTTTTCCCGCCATGGTCGCCGTGATTTGTCTTTCACCTGCTTTCTGAGCGATGAAGACACCTACGAGGGTGGATCTTTATTGATCCAAGCCGGCGGTGAGGATACGAAGGAGTTTCGATTGCCACCTGGGCATATTGTTCTCTATCCTTCTTCCACTCTTCATTGTGTTAAAACCGTTGTGAGAGGTGTTCGTTATGTATGTGTCGGTTGGATAGAAAGCTATGTCAAGGCGCCTGACGACCGCTCAATTTTATTCAATATCGATGCTGGCGCTCGTGGTTTACTGGCTCGCCATGGTCGATCGGATGAACTTGACCTGATCTTTCAAAGCTATACGAACGCCGTCCGACGCTTGTCGTACTGATTTGTAGCTTTTGATCTGGTCGTCGCTGGTATTTTGTGGCTGTATCTTCATTACAATTGCATTAGTTGAGCTTCATCCAAATGCCAAAGCCTTCTGCTATCTCAGTTTTCGTTGCTGCCACGTCGCTTCTTGTTGCATCTGCACCAGCTCTGCACGCCCAAGATGCGGGTGGCCTTAAGGAATGGACCACAGATCAAGGCGTTGATGAGGAAAGTGTTTTGGATTCTGACGCCGCTGCCTTGAAGAAAAAGGCAGAGCAAGAAGATATTTGTGTTCCTATTGGGGAAGGCGAGAACTGTTGGTAACTGTTGCTTTTTCAATTTTTGGGGGCAATCCCCCCTGTTCCTTCAAAAAAAAAGCGCCCCTTGGGGCGCTTTTGTTTTGACCTGTAGTTGATCAGAACTTGAAGGTGGTTTTAACCAATGCGCCAAGTGTGTCAGATCCATCCACTGATGCATTCCCATCAGCATCCTGAACCCAGAACACTGCGGGAGTTACCGTGACGTTGTCACTGACTTGGTAATCGTAATAAGCCTCGAAAGCGAAGTTCTCGTCATCAGGGCTGCTGTCACCTTTCATTGATGTTGCGTAGCTTGAGTATGAACCGAAGCCCACCCCAAGCTTGTTGCCGTCAACGAAAGCATTCTTCCAGTTTAGGCCGACCATCCAGCCGAAACTTTCCTCAACTTGACCATCGGCTTTTGCGTCATTGAAGCCGAAGTCAATACCTGCACTGATTGTCGGTACGATGCCGGTTTCCTCAGGTGTCCAATAGCCACGAACACCAAAGGCATTCAGAGCGGCATCATCCTTGTTAACGGCAGGAGTTGAGTAACCTTCCGCAGGATCAGATCCACCACTGCCCTGTTTGTGAGCATAGAGGCCGGAGATGTACCACTTCCTGTTTCCATAACCAATTTGGCTTAGGAATAGGCCGTCGGTATCCTCACCGAACATACCTTTCTTGGAGTTGGAATCAGCACCCTCGTTGCCGTCAGCAACGTAGCTTGCAGCTGCATTCCATGCTGCTTCGCCGGGAGCAACATTTTGGCGCCATTGGATACCTGCACCCTGTCCGGTACTTGCACCCATAAGAATTCCATAACCCCCAAGCTTCATTGCTTTGAGGATGGGCTTGTAGCGAGTTGGTGTTTCCACCATGTAGTAGTTCTCTACAAGCGCACCTACCGTGACTTTGAACTCTTCACCAACTGGGAAGGTGTACCAAAGTTTGTCGATCTTCAGCGCATTGGTACCTGATTTGGCATCAGAAAGATAGGTGTTGTCGTTTGTCCAAACATTGGACATGTTCCCCGTTCTAATACGGGTGTACAACAGATCCTTACCTGTAAAGGTTGTGTTCAGGTTGAGGGTGTAGCGGTACGACATGGTTGTCGCATCGTCTTCGCATGCACCAGCTTTTGCAGCGTTGCACTCGTCGCGATCGTCGTAGCTGACGGCACCAACGAAGAAATCAGCTTGTCCTTTCAGCTTGGTGGTTGTGGAGAACTGGGTTGCTTCGAGATCGCCAACGCGAGCCTCGAGGCCGTCAACGCGACCCTTGAGGATGGCCAGCTCGGTTTCGAACTCAGCCATGAGGCGACGCAGCTCGTCGGTCACTTCAGTGACGCGGTCGAGGCAAGCGTTCAGCAGGGCAGCCGCT